>Ga0213835_100028_pt1 | contig 219123 bp, 160 predicted proteins | sample SWPATP01_FD_160576 | JGI IMG/M metagenome (GOLD analysis project Ga0213835, IMG submission 160576) | Coastal seawater microbial communities from Marineland, Florida, United States - SWPA TP0 #1 | ecosystem: Environmental > Aquatic > Marine > Coastal | place: USA: Florida | collected 2016-08-05
ACCAAGGAAGTGATCTGTGTAGGTGAACAGATCGGGTTCAGTAACGGGACGAGAGGGTTTAAACATATCTTAAAAATCAAGGTTAATGAATACCTAAATATAATAATATCAATATAATAAGTCAATACTATTCACTAATTTAAGACCATTTAGTCTTCGACTTTTCGGAGCGGGCTCAACTTTGGAATTCTGAAAATGTCCATAATCCCGGAGGCTTCCAGGTCCGGTGCATAGCCACGATTGTAATCGTACATAACCCAATTCGCATCACCAAAAGCCGGACTGTATAGGTTTGAGTTATGCGCTTCCTGAAAATTAAGTGCCTGCTGGGCTAATCGGCGCTGACCGAAACCTCTTAACTGTCTGGAGTTCCTTTCTTCCGGTTGTAAATCTTCAAAGGCATCCTGATTAAAGCCGGCATTATGCGCATAGTATTCCCAATCTCCGTACTCGGCTATAAATAATGGTTTATGGGTGCCATATTCACTCCAATAAGCTGGTGGTCTTGAATGCTGACGTGCCGGAATGAAGATATCATAAGCATAATCTATCCATCCACTGGTGTAAACATCTCCAAAAGGCAACTCTTCCTGAACTATATCATGGGCTTGCTGCATAAACGGTCTGCTCATGTCAGACTCATTCAATGATGCTTCCCATATAATGATGGAAGGATGGTTGCGATCACGGCGAATCATATCCCGAATATCCTGAAAGCTGTTTTCTCTGAACTGTTCATTCCCATAAAACTGCCATCCGGGTATTGCGTTCATAAATAGCAACCCGAGTTCATCAGCAGCTTCCAAAAAGGAACGAGATGGAGGGTAGTGGGCAATTCTGATAAAATTAAATCCGGCTTGCTTAATCTTGTATGCATCCCGGTACTGAGCATTATCTGACAATGCGTACCCGATGTAGGGATATTCCTGATGCCGATTGGTACCCCTCAAGTACAACGGTTCTCCATTCAAAACGAACCCATTTTCGCCATCAATTGAAAATGTTCTGATTCCAATTCGCAACTGCTCGGAATCAATTACGGAACCATCTTCCACCAACTGAACCGTTAGCGTATATAAATATGGATTTTCAGGTGACCATAAATTAGGATTCTCAACTTCGATTTGGGATTTATACAATCGGTAATCATGTGCAGTTACCTCAGCTTCAGGAGTTTCTATGGTCTGAATCGTTTCACCTTTACTGTTTTTTAAATGATAGCGTACTTTAGCTGTTCTGTTGGCATCTCCGGCATTCTCAATATCAGCTTGGATTACTACTTTTGCGGATTCGGAGGTAACATCTTCATACCATACATACACCCCGCCGGCAGCCGGTCTGTTGGCTAAAATGGCATCCGAAATGTGCAATTGGTCTTTAACAATCAATTCAACGTTTCTGTAAATCCCGCTAAAGTAATTGAAATCTAGTTCTGCAATGGGTTTGCCGGGAGGAATAAGGGGATTGTCCTCGTTGTTTAAAGTTACCATGATGGTGTTTTTTTCACCATACTTGATGATGTTGGTCAAATCAACAACAAAAGGCAAATAGCCCCCCTGATTGGTAAGCACATGAGAACCATTAACGTAAACTTCAGCCTCATGCATGGCTGCTTCAAAGTTCAACAATACTTTTTTGCCGGCGTATCCGGCTGGTACATCAAACGTTTTTCTATAAAATGCCATGCCCTGCCACTGCTGATCTTCAATCACCAAAGGCTCTATGTAAGCTGAGTGAGGTAAGCTTACTTTTTCCCAACCGCTTACAGACTCACCATTTTGAGCAAAAAAGGTTTCATTGAGTTCTGATGCGTCAATATCCCTCACAAATTCCCAATTTTTGTTGAAATCAAACCTGTTTTCAACTATATCCAAATTATTAGATGAATTGCATGAAACTACAATTAATAATAGAAGTGCCGATTTAATGAGCGTGATATAGCTGTATAAAGATTTCATTTTATTAGGATTAATTTCATTGTTTCAATAAAACTCAATTGAATTATTCTATTTGTTTAGTCCGTGCAAAAGCAACTTTAATTAATTTATTCGATCCAAACAGTCTCTATCTGAAAACCTATTTCCGATGTCAAAACGTCATTTGTTTGTTCCCCTCCTATCAGAAATTGAATTTCTTCAATCTTTGAGGGAGTGAGCTTTACATCGGTCTCAGCCTGAAACCATAGTGGCATAAATGGTGGGAATGGACGCGGAAGAAGCATGTGTGCCCCCAATCCAAACGAATCAAAAGCAATCTCATAGGTTTTATTGGAATTGGATAAAGAAATCACTGATGAATATGATGTCCCATCAGAGCAAACAAGAATTACTGTAACATCTACATTTTCAATCGAGAAAGCACTCCCGCTAAAATGCAATGAAGACGCATTTTTTAAAGCTGATTCCCTTCCTTTCAAATTTTCGCCAACGTAAGCCGCCCATCCAAGTTCCTGATGTTCCGATAGCGCAAATTGTGATGTTTTTACCCAAACACCCATTTTGTTCGGGGATTCCGAAGATGATATCCCCCTCAAATATTGTGTGTTCTGCCAGGTTCTGAATCCAAAGTTTATCAAGGAGTAATCCTTTACGGCATCAAACACCACAATCGGTGCATCAGAGTCCATAACGTTCAATATCCACTTGTCATCATGGTAAAAGTTCCAGTCATATGGTCTGCCTGCATGTTGGCCGGGGAACGTTGTATGTTTGCCATCTCTTTCAATCGAAATCCAATATTGGTAAATCCCCGGGTTCAACTTATCTGCCGGTATTATAGCCAGATAAGTAAAAGGTGCCACTTCCTTCATGTCGGAATCAATGGAAGTCCAATCGAATGAATACCCCATTAACTGCACTTTGTCGCCTGATTTCAATCCCGCAACCGTTGCCTGAATAACCAAATCTTTATGGGCATCAACGGTTTTATATGGCTCGTGAAGTACAGTTATTTCTGTTGATGTTTGCTCGATTGCGGCAAATTCGCCGACTCGGATATTACCGAATGTTCGATCCGGACTCCAATTTGAGCGTTTACTTTTCTCTTTAGAAATCAAATAAACACCTGGTTCGATAGAAAATGAACCATTTGTGGTTGATTTTTCAGTACTGTTGCCATCATTCAAACCAGAAATAAAAAAAGCAGCGCCAAGATCAGGCAAATTAATTCTCATTTCCCTTTCATGCCATTCAATTACTGAAACATGTTTATCAAATGCCGGTCGCTCAAAAGGGTTTCGAACAGCAATTACATCTGGCATCACTTCAAGCCTCCAAACTCCGGACTCAAGTTGATCAAGGAAATAGGCGCCTGTCCCAGAGTACGTTGCCACTGTGGAATTCCCAACCCCGGCAATCCGTTTTAAATCATGTGATAACTTGGGTTCAATTGAAGTAGAATTGGTGTACAAAAATTCTTCTTTAGTATTCATCAAAGCAAGATTCTTGGAATGGCTTACCAGAAACTCATTAAACTGTTTGTTTGCCGGAAATGGTTGTGATTCCGCATAGAGAGGATATCTTCTAAACACTTCCGCTGCTATACTCATACCAATGGCCTTCGATGGCGTGTAAATCATATTGAGATAATGCGTTGGGTAATCACTATTCGCGAAAGAGATACCCAAAGGATCGTAGGCAAACATTGTTGCCCATTGCATACCGGCTTCCCTGAAACTTCTTGCCATTACCGGGTAAGAGTAGGAGTACATTAAATCAGCCGAATCAAATTCATATACCATTCTGGCCTTGTTTTTCATTGGCTCCATGTCACCAAAGGGAATGGTATATTCCTGAATGTAGGGCAGATAGTTTTTCCGGGTTTCTCTGCCACTCACCAATCCACCGGGATACCATTGAAAGGATACACCATCAATATCTGCATTCATGACCGCCTCCGCAAAAGATGGGCTTTCTGAAATGTTATAGAATACCGGCTTTTCCCACCCAAAGCTTCTGATATGGTCTGCCAACTCATTCACAAAAACCCGCACATCGTCCAATTCACCGCTATGCACCGGTTCATTGATTATTTCAACCAAAATAATGTTCGGGTCTTCCAGGTAGGATTTGCCGGTGTATGGGTTCACATGGGTAAGAAACTGTTCGAGATAATTTTTCAATACAGGCAAGTACTCCGGGTTCCGGGGCGCCTCGTACTTTGAGATGTAATTCGCAAAACCCGGTGTATCGGTGGCACCATCCGGATAGGCATTGTCATAAAATGTGAACGGGGTCAGAATTACTTTTATACCACGCTTTTCCAATTTATAGAGCATATAATCGAACAGGTCGAGATGCTCATTATGTAGCAAATTACCTTCATAATCGCTGATTTCGGTATCCCATACATGAATCCTGAATGCATCCATGCCCAATCTCGCAAAGTGGTAAATATCTTTATCCATCTCGGCTTTATGATCGAGACCCAGCAATTTCATGGCGCGGTAGCTGTGAGCAAACGGGGGTGAATAGTTTACCCCAAAGAATGATGCTTCTTCATGCGTTGCCGAATAGCGCATGATACCGTTATCATCAACATAAATTAAAAAAGGAGGGTCGGATTCATTTGCTGAATAGCCAAAAGACAGGCTACCAAAAATCAAAAAAAACGAGAAAAAGCAAACAAGAATTGAACATATATAGTTAACCTTTTCTTTGAGAAAATGATTGATTACCATTGATTTTTAAATTAAGAAAATGAATTTTATTTAATCGGGTTCTACTACTTAACCAATAACATTTTGCGGGTCAAAAGTCTGTTTGCAGTACTATTATTTGAATGTGTAACCTGCAATTGATAAATGTACAAGCCACTTGCTAATCGGCTACCATCAAACATAACCTGATGATTCCCACCTGATTGATAGCTATCAACCAGAGTTGCAATGTGTTGACCAAGTTGATTATAAACCGTTAGTCGAACCCGCGCTGACTCCGATATTGTGTAATTAATTTGGGTTGTCGGGTTAAATGGGTTAGGATAATTTTGGGAAAGCAGGATATCGGTTGGGGAATCAATTATATCATCAATAGAAGTGGGATTTTGTATTTCTTCACACGAACCCCATTTGTGACCAAAATAAACATCATTATTGGGTACTAAATAACCTCTATCAGAATTATACCACACAGCACATGCTGCAGGTACCGTTTCCCTGTAATTTTGATAATTATCCCATGTATCGGTAGTCAAATAATAATAAGCACCAGACTCTCCGGGCATCAATTCTGTTGTGTATGAATAGATATTATCAACGATCTCCGTCATTGGTAAAATTAACCAATTCGTTTCATTTGAAAATGCACCCGTGATATATACACCATTGGAATAATCCACTCCGGAATCTGACATATCAACTAAAAAAGTAACTTCAACCGGACCATCATCAAACAAGCTTTCACATGTTCCAAATTGATAACCAATAGAAAAGCTGGTTCCGGCACTATTGCTTACCGTGTATGACCTGTTCTGTGTGTCCGGATTAGAACAAGCTTCAGGTACAATTTCCCGCCCATTTTCATCTATTCCATTAATAAAGAAGTAATCACCGGTAGCACCCAAAGGCAGATACGTATAAAAACTATATAGCTGATTCCCTAAATGAAGCATTTTATGGAGTTCAGGTTCATTTTGATCTCGAAGGGTTACTTCAATAAATACACCATCAACAGAAACAGATTGCTCACTCATATCCACAAAAAAAGTGACTTTAGGCTCTTCTGCATCAAAATAAAACTCTGAATTAGTCCATTTACCTCCACCATTTTCCATGAAATTGTTCGTAACCGGTGCAAAAAATACCACATGGCGATGTGATGATCCCGTTACCCATGGTGTAACACACGGCGTATGCACCCAAGCCGGTTCCCAAAAAATGACCCCATTCCCGCCTGCCCGCATAACAGCACGGGTATAATCAACCATATATTCCAATTGTTTTTCGGGAGTTACGGGAAGATATTCAGGATCGGGTACATTAATGATACCTCCAAAATTTTGTGTCCAAAGATATCCGGTTTCAACAGCCATAACTTCATAACCCGGAAAGTTATTTTTTAAAGTCCTAACGGTAGATTCTAATTGCGCAATGCTTCCACCATGCCAGGCGTAGTAATACGAGAACCCAATAATATCAAAATCAGTAACACCGCCATTGTTTATCATGTTGCTGTACCAATTATTTACACCCGCCAAATTAGACCAATGCAAGGCTATTTTTGGATTGATGGATGCTGTTTCCCCAACTTCCCGGATTGCACTAATACCGGCATTAAAAATTAAACCATGACGCTGCCAATTGTTATTTGATGAAACCGATCCGGCTGTTCCAAAACCATTTTCCTCAGGTATATGCCTTAAAATTCCGGGATTATTTTCGTTTCCAAATTTCACGATGTTGGGCATTAAACCTTCGCTATCCAGCTCTAATAAAACACCCTTCACATAATTATAGACTGAATCGGCCAACGCCTGATTATTATTTGCTGATGAAACCCATTGTCTTGGAATTAATTGCCTGCCCGGATCTGCCCAAAAATCAGAAATGTGCAAATCAAGCATCACTTCCATGTCATAACTTTTTGCCCTTTGGATGGTAAGTTTAACATCCTCCAAATCACTATAATAAGGCTTGACCCCAGCCGGTTGATTTAAAGGAATTTGCCACCATGATGGATCTACCCACAGCCGAACCCGAATCAAATTTGTTTCCTGATCGGCAAATATCGCAAATGGATCCTTGGGCACACCACCTTCACGATAAATGGCGCCACAATCTTCCATCATATTTACGTATGACAAATCATTCCCGAAATAAAATGGTTGGTTTTGGCTTTGTGCTGTACTACTCAATAGAAATGTTAGAACTGAAAGTAATGCAAGAATCTTCATCGTGTAGGCTTTTTATGAAAAATGAATAAATGAGCGGACAAAAATGAAGATTTGTCCGCTCATAAAGGTATGCACTTATTTAATAAGTGTCATTGTACGGGTTAATGAAATAGTATCTGATGAAAGGCGATACAGGTAGATACCGGAATGTAAACCGGCTGCATTAAAGTTAATTGTATGCTCACCAGCAGAACGTACCCCATTTTCAAGTAACATTACTTCGCGGCCAAGTGCATCATAAACCGCTAGTTTAACATGCTGAGCCTGATTTAATGTAAATGAAATATTCGTTGTTGGGTTAAACGGATTTGGATAGTTTTGATTTAACTGGATACTGGATGCTGTTTCGATTGGGCCAACAGATGTTCCTTGATTCTGAACAATCTGAAATGAATTCACAAACATACTACCTTGTCCTGTATTCCCCCAATTTGGCCGACCATCATTAAAAAACAAAAATCTATCAAAGCTAACATTTGATATTGTACCTTCAAAATCTACATGAGACTGCTCAGTAATTGCCTTAACTTCATAATTCAAATCGTTACCGTTTTGGGTGAACTTAAAGTTTAAAGCAACACCCTCCTGCCGCCAGCCAACAACATCCCAATCATCAATAGAAGCATGTTCTTCTACCATTTCACCATTTAGGAAATAACCTGCTGAATCAAAATCTAGAACCATAACTTCATCTATAGCATCCCAACTTCCATTATAAAATATTACACCTGTTAATCCCGGGTTAGCCCAGTTCCATGCAAGATCGAATGTAAGTGTTTGTTTGTCTTGTAATGGTTCAAGCATTTGTCGCCCTAGTTGCACAAGCTGATCGGTCATATCGCTTGCTGACGATCTTAACCCAAAAGAAAGGCCTTGTGTGTTTATAACTGCTGAGTTTGCCCCGTTATTTGCAGCTGTTTCCAATACAGCAGCTGCATCAGCACCTACTACCACACGATGCCATGCACCAAAACCGGTACCCAGGTTTTGTAAGTTCACGAAAGTACCTTGGCTGTAATTAGAAGCGCGATCTTCTGCTATCACAGTTTGGGAATATGCATTCGTTTCAAATAAAAAAACGAACAAGCATAGAATTAGTAGCTGTAACTTTTTCATATATTTATCCACTTGTTAATGTTGTTTTTATGATATGTGTCGTACGACATCCTATTTGTTATGGTTGGGTTATTAAATCAATAACCTAGGTTTTGTTCTATGATTCCATTCCCTTGTACAATTACTGTTTCAGGTATTGGAAATAGAACATGATGTGGTTGAGCATTTGTAACACCACGATCTAAGGCGTTCTCAATGAATTTACCATGACGAATTAAATCCATACGTCTGGTGCCTTCTCCAAAGAGTTCCCTTCCTCTCTCTAACAAGAGTGCATCTCTGAATTCACTTTGCGTAAGATTCATAACAGGATCAAGACCTGCACGTTGGCGAACTTGATTCAAGTATGTGTAAGCTTCTGATGGACCTCGCTGCTCATTAATAGCTTCAGCTAATGAAAGTAACACTTCAGCAAATCTGAATACGGGTTGATCAAATGAAAATCCTTGACCTGGGTTGCCTGATGTAAATGCAGTAAATTTTAGTGGAATCGCTCCAGGCATTCCATTCTGACGAGTTACTGTAGCATTTCTGTTATTCACATATGTCGTTGCAATGGTTTGTAATCGAGTGTCATTCGGCTCGAATGTATCATAGAATCTCCACGGCATGTAATACACATTCCAACCCGGACTTGTAATCCCAGGAATTCCACTTCTATAGTTTGAAGGAATTACCTCAGCCGTCCAATAATTTGGTGAACTATCGTTTGATGGAACACCGTAAATTATTTCATTATTTCTTTTTAGATTGAATACATCCACATAATTTGGTAGTAGAGAGTACCCTAAACCAATGATGTCATTTGCTTTTTGTTCAGCCTTTTGCCACTCTTTTTCATGCATGTATAATCTTAGCAAAACCATATGTGCAACCCCTTGGGAAACTCTGCCCCAATTATTTTCATCACTATTATAGCGGGGTGGGAGAAATGGTATAGCTGCTTTTAACTCATTTTCAATGAAGGTTAAATAGACCTCCCTTGATGGACGTGGATCAATATCGATATCCAACAGAGTTTCCGGGTCTATTCTAACGGGTACCGGACCATGAAAATCAAAAATGGTGAACATTAACCACGCACGTAATACCCTCGCCTCCGCGATATACCTGTCCTTAACCTGCTGTGATACATTAGCTTCGGAGTTTTCTATTTGATGTATTACATCAGTAGCACGGGCAACAAAACGGAGCTTAACAAATGTAGCAGCAAAAACATCTCCACCTGCTGAAATAGTAAATGTAGAGGGTCCCCATGTAAAATTATTAAAATCTGGATGAAAAGGGGCATATAGTTCATCCGTTGTTATCATACTTTGTCCCAAATACGATTTTGGATCTGCATTATATAATGCAGCAGACCAGACTCCATCACCGGGATCACTGGTTCCCCAATCGGTAGTAAATGGGCTGTAAAGTGCTATAAGAGCTTGATTAAAATCAGACTCGGAAGAGAAAAAAGTTTCCGGAGCTAATTCACCATAGACTTTTGGCTCTAATATATCCGAACAACTTACACTGGTCAGAATCAAACCGATTACAACTATTGTGTTTATAAAAAGAATTCTTGTTTTTTCCATAATAAATTATTTTCTATGAATTTATATGTACCAGTTATTCGTTTAAAATCTGATTTCTACGCCTACTGTCATTGAGTAGCTTTTAGGGTATGGATTTGTTTCTGTGTACTCAGGGTCGAAACCGGTATAGTTTGTAATTACTCCGATGTCTTTAACATTCAGGAACACTTTTGCTGAACTGATAGGGGTTCCTGACCTCGCGAATAACCGTTGCGGTATTGTGTAAGAAAATGAAACATCACCAATTCGTATAAAACTCGCATCTTGTAAGTCAAAATCGCTACCTGTCGGGTTGTTGCCATCATATGGGTTCGATGCAACTCTCGGTCTGGTTCCATCAGGATTGGTTGATGTCCATACATCCTGTGCAAGTGTTGTTGTGTTAAGAGGTGTACCTTGCAAACGAAGTCCTAAAATGTTCGGTGCAAAGTTATTGTAGCGCTGGAAATCGAGATTGCCATACACAAAGAAGCTAAATTGGAAATTCTTGTAGGTTATCTCGTTCCCAAAACCCAACGACCATTTAGGTATTGAATTACCTATAATTACAACATCTTCGCTATTGAGGACACCATCATTATTTTGATCTACATAAATGAGATTACCAAGGTTGGCATTTGGCATGTGGTCTGGTCTATCGTCATCAGAACGGATAATTCCGGCTGTTTGCCAACCATATATTGCACCAAGTGGATCACGGCGCCCAACATAAGATGGCAATGCTACTCTTGGATTTCTCTCAAGCCAGTAGCTTTCATAGTATGAAATATTAAAATCTGATGTCCAAAGGATACTGCTTGATGAATAATTTATTGTAGATAGACTTAGCTCAATCCCACGGCTGCGGGTTGATCCAACATTATCAGCAATTTGGCCTACCGCATTATTAAATGGTAATGGTGTAAATGCAAGCAGATCTACTGCTGTTTTTTGATACACATCAATTCCACCTCGAATTCTGTTTTGGAATATTCCGAAATCAATACCCAGATTTAGAGTGTGTACCGTTTCCCAGGTTAAATCCGGATTTGCTATTTGCGTTAAAGTCACCCCATTACGTAGTGTATTTCCAATCAAGAAAGTAAACCCGGGGCTGTATAATTGTAGTGTGTTTCCACTTAATACGCTTTCATTACCGGCAAGCCCATATCCGGCTCTAAGTTTTAACTCATTCAGCCAGTTTGCATTTGCCATAAAATCTTCATCAGCAATATGCCAAGCGGCCGATACGCCCGGGAAAAGTGCATATTTATTATTCTCGGAAAACACACTTGAACCATCATACCGTGCAACAGCCGAGAAAATATACTTATCTAAATATGTAAAGTTAATTCGTGCAAATTGAGATACTTTCGTTCGTTCGCTTTTCCATGATGATAGCTGATTCCGTTCAATATCATCCGCAACACTTACATTATTATAGCCAAAAGCATCTGTGAAAAAACCAATGGCAACCAAGCCAAAGCCTTCGCTTGCTGCCCTGTAAATACCAGAGCCTGCAACTGCATTAAGTACACCATTATTAAAACTCCGGCTATAAGTGAGGTATCCTTCTAAACTGTAGTTATCTCTGGTAATTTCACTTCGCTGTGCCATTCCTTCATCAAGATTTGTATGGCGTGATGTTCTTGGCAAGTAAAATCCGCGCGTGGTACGTTCTGAATCATATTGGGTTCGAAGAGTTCCTGATAAGTATTCAGAGAATTGAGCATCAAGTTTAGGTGCAATAAATACATTTGTTGTTTTTGAGTCGTCCTGAATGTCTAAAAAGGAAACAGGATTCATGATTAATGTATTAAACGTACGAGAATACTCTCCGTTTTCATCAAATACTCCAATAGTTGGTGAATAGGTAGTGGCTGCCTGAATCATATTATACAATTCTGCTCCACCTATACTGCCACCGGTCGTAGCATTATTACCATCTACTCTACTTGCAGTTGAACGGATACTTAACGAAACTGCATCACTTAATCTTTGATCGATGTTCAGCCTGCCGGTATAACGTGTGAATGTAGAATTTCTAAGTACCGCTTGATTATCAATAAAACTGAATGATGAATAGATTCTGGTTTGATCATTCCCTCCACCAATACCAATATTATGCTCCTGGATAAATCCATTTCTTGTAATCTGATCGACCCAATCAGTCCCTGCACCGGCATTATTCATTTCCTCATCACTGAAAAGTGGAACATACGGCACAGCATTAGATGGATTAGCATTCCCGTATGGTGCCAAATTATTTTGATATAAATGATATTCGCGAGCGAGTCTGTCTTGCTCAAACATGAACTGTTGAGCATTCAGTAATGGAAAGTAGTTGCGAACCGATTGTGTGGTAATACTACCACGATAATCAACTTGAATTGAACCCGGCCTACCACTTTTAGTTGTAATTAAAACAACCCCATTAGCCGCAGCAGAACCATAAATTGCCGCTGCACTAGCATCTCTAATTACCGTAATTGATTCAATATCTGATGGATTTAAATAGCTTAATGGGTCGCGATCTATTCCACCAAAAAAACCCAATACTCCTCCGGATTGATCCGAATCTTGTAATGCGGGCACTGTTGACCAATTATCAGTAAGTGGTACTCCATCAATAACATATAACGGCTGATTGCTTCCACCCGGAGAAATAGCTCCTCTTATGTTAACGGAAACACCACTACCCGGTTGAGCGCTTCTTGTTTGTAAGTTTAATCCCGGAGCTTTACCCTGAAGCATTTGATTTATTGATGACTGAGCTACTACATTCAATTTATCGGAGCTCACCGAAATAATGGAACCAGAAATATCTCTTCGACTTTGTGTACCATACCCAACAACAACTATATCATCCATCGTTAGGTCTGCTATACTCATTGTTATCATAATCACAGCTCTTCCATCAATGGGTATGCTGAGTGTTTGAAAACCTACATATGAAACAATCAGCGTATCTGTTGGAGATGGTACCGATAATGTAAATTCACCATTAAGATCAGTAGATGTTCCAATTACTGCATTTGAAACACGAATATTAACTCCGGGTAATGTTACATTTTTTGCATCTCTTACAACCCCTTGAACCTGATGTTGTGCAAATAAATCACATACTGGTATTAGTGCAAGGATGAAAATAAACAGGGGAAGGATTGATAATGAACCAGTATTAATCGTTGATTGTATCCTTTTTTTCATAGTTTGAGAAGAATTAAGTTCTTGAACTTTATCGATAATTAATGCTAAATAGGAACCAGAAAACCGCTTACCGAATAAAAAGTTAGCGTTAACATTTAATTGTAATATAATACTCATCTATAAGAAAACAAATTGTTTTTCGCATTTTACTTTAATTTATCACAATTCGATTATTTGATTTCATTTGCAAAAAAATTTCAAATAATCGGGTTTTAAACGCTTTTGTAATGTATTAATGGCAATTCTCGAAGCACATGCGCAGCAAATTCAGCGGTGATATCTCTTTGCGCATTTCCTAACATTTCGTAGCCCACACTAAATTTCTTTACTGTAGCTGATCGCAAAAGCGGTGGATAAAAGTGCATGTGAAAATGCCACTCCGGATGCGGTTTTCCATCTGTTGGGGCAGGATGAAATCCGGCGGAGTACGGAAAAGATACTTCAAACAGATTATCATATTTAATTGTGATTTTTCTGATGATATCTGCAAGAGCATCCTTCTCTGAATCTGTCATATCAGTAAAACGTGCAAATGGTCGGCGGCTAATGACCAATGTCTCATACGGCCAGAAAGCCCAAAATGGCACCAATACTACAAAATGTTCATTTTCAGTGACTATCCTCTCCTTCTTTTCGAGTTCGACTTTAAGATAGTCCTGAAGTAAAGTTCGTCCATTTTTTTGATAATACGCTTCTTGTTGTTTCAGCTCTTTCAATGGCTCACCGGGTATGGATTCCTGTGCCCATACTTGTCCGTGCGGGTGCGGGTTACTGCATCCCATGATATCGCCCTTGTTCTCAAAAATCTGAACATAATTCACCCAGGGAATATCACCCAATTCTTTGAATTGCTGAACCCATACATCAACTACGGTTCGTACCTCAGCCTGACTCATTTCCGGCAGGGTTAAATCATGCCGGGGTGAAAAGCAAATGACCCTGCAAATACCATTTTCAGAACGCCCAACCAAGAGCTCATCATAATTTAGGGTTGCTTTTGGTGAGTCCGGCAACAATGCCCCAAAATCATTATCAAACACAAATGTGGTAGTATATTGGGGGTTAACCGCTCCGTTAGCTCGGGTATTACCCGGACATAAATAGCAGGATGAATCATATTTTAAACGTGCATCTTTTGCAGATTCTTCCTGCTTTCCCTGCCATGGCCTTTGAGTTCGGTGTGGCGAAACCTGTAACCACTCGTTGGTAAGAATATTTAATCTACGATGTGGTTTGTTGAAGAACATATTTTCAGGTGTACTCATAATAACCCTTGTTTGATGGTTAATGATACATTTACTTCTTTTTGTTCAACTAAATGAGTCCCTTGACCGATTTTCACAACATGAGATCCCGCTGATTTTCCGGTTTTATTTTTATAATATTCGCTTATATATGCTTTAGTTTCTTCAAGTTTTTCCAGCTTTACCAGATTGATAGTGCATCCACCAAAACCACCGCCCATCATACGTGAGCCTAACACTGCATCCAGCTGCTCGGTAGCCTCAACAAGTATATCGAGTTCATAGCAGCTTACTTCATAGTTATCTCGAAGGCCATAGTGAGATTGATACATTTTCTTCCCAAATTCATTCAAATCTGACTTCAATAACATATCACAAGCGTCTGTTACGCGTCTATTTTCATTCAGAACAAACAGACAACGGCGATAAACTAATTCGTGCATTTGTTTTTTGTGTTCATCTAACATTTCATAAGAAATATCGCGTAAACTGTTCACCTCAGGGTAAGTTTTTTTTATTTTTGTAACACCTTGTTCGCACTGATGCCTGCGGATATTATATTCAGAACCGGCAAGCGTTCTTCTAACTTTGGTATCACATAACAGAATGCGTACATCATCCCATTTAAATGGATAATAATCAAAATCAAGAGAGCGGCAATCGAGCTTAATTACGCTGTCCCTTTTACCATGGAGACTGGCGAACTGATCCATTATTCCACAATTGACACCTACAAAGTTATTCTCTGCCCGCATGGCTGCTTTGGTCATTTGCAGGCGCGATAGGTTAAGTTCAAAAAGATTTGATAATCCAAAAGCTATTCCACCTTCAAGAGCAGCTGAGGAAGATAAACCGGCGCCAATCGGAACATCACCACCGAATGCACAATCGAAACCTCCAATAAAATGCCCGGCTTTTTGAAGCTCACTAATCACTCCCAAAATATAGTTAGCCCAGGTAATTGAAGCTTTTTTATAATCATCAGAAATTTGGGTTTCGTAATACTGCGGCTCCATATCAACAGAAAACAAGCGAATTAATCCAAGATTATTCTTGGACATTGCCAAATAAATAGCTTTATCTATTGATGCCGGTAAAACAAACCCATGGTTGTAATCAGTGTGTTCACCAATTAGATTTACCCTTCCAGGAGAGCAAATCATAATAGGCTCACCATCAAATTTACTAAAATAAGCTGTGCTTATTTTATCCCATAAATCACTCATACGTTACCTTTTACCAAAATAAAATGTATAAAACCGATAGTATTGCACAGATTCCAATAGCACCGATATTGAAACTTGTTTCTGTACGAAACAGGTTTTTCTTGTATTCAATAGCATTTGGATCATCTCCGGATGACTCGTAAAGAGAAATAACAACCATCAATAAACAAAGCAGAAGGAATACGATACCCATTCGATCAAGAAATGGCAGGGTCGGGAATAGCCAGCGAAGAGCAAATCCTAAAGGTATAGTTAGTATTGCAGCCCATACTGCTGCGTTTGGTGTAGCTCGCTTCCAAAACAAACCGAGTAAAAATATGGCAACAATACCCGGACTCACAAAACCGGTAAATTCCTGAATAAACTGGAATGCTTGTCCGAAATTTTCAACTTGAGGCGCTACCAAAACCGCAATTAACAATGCAACAGCACTTACAATTCTACCGGTTTTAACCAATGTTTTTTCAGATGCATCTTTTTTGAAATGTACACGGAAAATATCCATCGTAAAAATTGTGGATGTACTATTCGTCATTGAGGCCAATGATGAAGCAATAGCGGCAATTAATGCAGCAAATGCAAGTCCACGTAATCCCAAGGGTACAAATTCAGCCAACATGTACGGATATGCTTCATCAGGGCGTAGCAGAGAAACACCAAATCCAAATGCAGCGATTCCGGGTATTACCACTATAATGGGCATCAATAACTTTAGGTAGCCTGCAAACATTAATCCTTTTTGTGCTTCTGCCACACTTTTTGCGGCTAATGCTCTTTGAATGATGTACTGATTACAACCCCAATAGCTAATATTTGCAATCCACATACCGCCTAATATCACGCTAATACCTGGCAGTTCGTAATAGAATGGATGATCTTTACTAAGGATCATTTCGAAGTGTCCTGGTACTGTTTCAAACAGTTTTAAGAATCCTGATATTGCCCCACTACCTCCACTAAATGCGTTCAATGCGAGCCAGGTTGTTAATAAACCACCTGCGACTAAAAACACAACTTGTACAACATCAGTCCACGCAACCGCTTTCAGACCACCATAAATAGTATAGATTGCTGCAAACGCTGCCAAACCTATAATGCCGTAGGTTAAAGGAAAACCAAGAATCGTTTCCATTGTGAGAGCACCCAGATACAGGACAGATGTGAGGTTTACAAAAATATAAACGAGCAACCAAAAAATGGCTAAAATAGCTCTTACTCGCTCATCAAATCGCATTCCGAGAAATTGTGGCATACTGTAAATGCCTTTTTCCAAAAAAATTGGAATCATATACTTAGCGACAAGAATCAACGTGATAGCCGCCATCCATTCATAGCTTGCAATAGCTAAACCTATAGCAAATCCTGAACCTGCCATTCCAATCATTTGTTCAGCTGATATGTTGGCAGCAATTAATGATGTACCGATTGCCCACCAAGGCAAAGATTTACTTGCAAGAAAATATCCTTCTGAATCTCCGGTGCTTTTACGTTTTGCGATAAACAGACCCAAAAAAAGTATGATGAAGCAATATCCAAAAAAAACGATGAAATCAATTACTGATAATTGCATATATAATGGCTCTAATGTTTGTTAATTGTCTTCAATTGATAAAGAGGAACTTAATTCTAAATCTCAGTATTAAGAGATAACAGTCAGGGCTACATGTTATGTTAGCGCTAACGTATAATCTATAAATAATTCAAATACGAAGCAAAGATTTGAATAAATTAAAAAGTCAGGTTTAACTACCACATGAATGGCGAATCACCAAATGGGTCACCAATTCAATATTTTCAATAGGTTCAGTACTGTCTTCAATGGTCTTTATTAGTTTTTGAGCTGCTTTTTTACCTACATCATAGGCAGGTTGATGTACTGTAGTAAGAGGTGGAGTAACAAGTTCAGCTCTTATATCATTTGTGAAACCAACAATAGCGATATCTTGAGGGATTTGCAAACCGGCCTCTTTAATAGCAATCATAGCACCAAAAGCAACCGGATCATTAACTGCAACTATGGCATGAGGTCTTTCATCTTTAGGGAGTTTCAAAATTTTTGACATCGCCTCATAACCACCTTTTTCATCATACCCATTTTCAATTATCCAACGCTCATTAATTTCAATTCTATGTTTTTCCATTACATGAATAAACCCACTGAAGCGGTCTTTACCAATAGATATTTTTTTGGGTCCACTCAAATATCCTATGCTCTTAAATCCCTTATTTATAAGATGTTCCGTTATTTGCATAGTTGCAACCTCGTCATTAACACCAATACAACTGGCTCCAATATTTTGTATGCATCTATCAAAAAAAACAAGTGGCAAACCGGCATCTATAATCTTTTTATAATAGCTTGAATCCTCTGTAGTTAAGCTACTTGAAACCAGAATTCCATCAACACGCTTAGCCCTAAGTGCATCAATTACCTTAACTTCTTTTTCGAAGCTATTAGAAGTATTGGTTAGAAAAATTTGATAATTTGCTTTATTGGTTTCCTCCTCAATACCCCTAACTACTTCAGGGAAAAAAGAATGGGAAATTTCAGGGATAACTACTCCAATCGTATATGTTTTACTCGAAACTAAACTTTTTGCAACAAGATTGGGAGTGTAACCCATCTTTTTAGCAACATCCAAAATCCTCTTTTTAGTTTTTGCATCAACATTAGGGCGATCATTTATTGCTCTCGATACCGTCATAGTAGATACCCCAAGTGCTGCAGCAACTTCTCTTAATGTAACACTTCCAGATTGATTGGATTTTTTTCTTCTCATAAATTAATTTTTATAAATAACTTATCAGCATCATACGATTCAAGCAGATAACCATCAATTAACATTATTTGTATCTGATTTATATCTCTTATTTACAAGGAAACTTACTTTAATCTGATGTCAAATGGTTATTAACATATTATCGTTAACATAAGATAATAAATTTGCTGAACCTTTTCGTATTTCCAGCAATTTTAAGTTTATGAGGGTTTTTCTATCCCCAATCCGTCTGGCATTACCAACTTTATCGGCTTCCCTTTCCCATCTCTTTAAACCCTGAAATCGGAATCCAGTGTTATGATGATGCCGTTCGATTCCTGTTGGTAGAGGTAGATGAGGCTGAGGTCAGCTAATGATCCGGGTAAGTCGGAGTAACGCAGTACATCATCCAAAACCGTATTTGATTTCTCACTTAAAACTGGGCGCACATCGAGAATGCCCTCATCCATCATGGATTTTAGTGCTCGTACAACGGCCGGATTATTTTTTACCAAAAAGAGCGTCTCCGAAAGAACAGAATCACAGGTTATCAGCGGTTTACTTCGGGTTGATATTGCGGCGACCGCCCAATTATGCCAATAGTCTCGCTTATTAAAAAATGCGACCAATGGCCCCGTATCAAGAAAGGCTGCTAAGGCCATATTCCTCTAAGTGAGATTTATCCGAAGAAAGATTTGGTGAGCCTTCAAAAACCCCCGCATACTTGAGAATATCGGGATTCGATTTACCTGCTACATAAGAATTCAGATCGGCTACACGGTCTTTTACCAAACCCATCACCACTTCTTTCTGTGATGTGTTATAATGATCGGCAAGCTTTTTTATCATCTCTTTTTCTTCGGGAGAGACCTTCATGCCATACCAAACAATATCCTTTTCTTTGCGTGCCATAATTGAATTGCTTATTGGTTGCAACCATTTTATTAATAGTTGCAACCAATAGCAAGGCAAACATTCTTACTCAGGCCTTATGGTCGGTGCAGGCTCTTCAGCCGACAAATCAGCTTCTAAGTATTTTGGTTCTTCAACAATGGCCATCAGGAATCCAGCTAATACAAGGGATAATCCACCGACTAAAACCGGTGCCAGTTCATTGCCTCCAAACGCCCATACAATAGTAGCTCCGAGGAAAACAGCCACAACAATCTGCGGTATCACAATAAAGAAATTGAACACGCCCATGTAGAATCCTGTTTTTTCAGCAGGGAGCGATCCGGCTAGAATTGCATACGGCATCGCAAGAATGCTTGCCCATGCAATACCAAGCGCAATCATTCCGGGAATGAGCATATTTGCTTCCGTAACAAAATAGGTTGATGCAAGCCCGATACCTCCTAAAATCAAGCAGAATCGGTGAATATTTTTTGCGCTGACATATTTCACCAAAGCGAGGAGTAAAAACGAGAACCCAAAGGCTACACCGTTATATACTGCGAACATCATACCGCCCCAAGCAATCCCCTCAGCGTAGATAGGATCCCCGGGAGTTCCACCAAAAATTCGGTTCGCAATTCCAACTCCGTAATAAATCCACATACAGAAAAGCGCCAGCCAGGTAAAAAACTGAACCACAGCCAATTGTTTCATAGTTTTTGGCATCTGAAAAATTCCTTCATAAATCTCAAGGAAAGCATTTTTGATTCCGGCTGTTTCTTTCTTTTTCCGGTTGAATTCCTCAATGTCTTCCGGTGGATATTCTCCGGTTGTGACAATCGTATAAACCACGGCAAGGAAGAAAATGACTGCGCCAATATAGAAGGAGAGTTTAACGGCATACGGAACGCCTTCTGCGGCATCATCGAATGTCATCCCGAAATAATTCGTCAGAATCCAGGGCAGGGCAGAGGAAATTACCGCACCGGCACCAATAAGAAGACTTTGGGTAGCATACCCGATTTTATGTTGACGCTGAGGCAATTTATCAGCCACGAATGCGCGGAATGGCTCCATGCTCACGTTTACGGATGCATCCAAAATCCAAAGCAAACCGGCGGCCATCCACAAAGCGGTTGAGTTGGGCATGGCTACAAGAGCAATGGAAGCGAAAATGGCACCTCCAAGGAAAAATGGGCGACGACGACCAAGTTTATTCCATGTGCGGTCGCTGTAATAGCCTACAATAGGCTGAACGATGAGTCCGGTTACCGGAGCGGCTAACCAAAGAATGGCAAGTTGACTGGGATCAGCTCCCAAATATTGATAAATAGAACTCATGTTGGCCATTTGCAGGCCCCATCCGAATTGAATTCCCAAAAATCCGAAACTCATATTCCAGATTTGCCAGAAACTCAGCGTTGGTTTTTGTTGCATATAAAAAGATGGATTAATGAAATGTAAACGCTTTCAATCTGCCAAAATACAGAAAATTCATATTTCTGTAGCAGAAAAATTCAAAAAATAAGTGTGGGTATATCTTATTACTTGCTTAGATACCAGGCCATCCCAATGAGTATAGGATGAATGATTACTAACCTAACCCACGCACCCCACAATGGCAAACAAACCGCTTCAGATAAACATCCTCCGGCTTGAATCATATAAACATGTATGGGGATGAAAAGAATCATCAATCCAATGATTCCATAGGCTGCTCGTTTTCGTGTTGAATTGAAGAGTAAACCTCCACCAAACATAATCTCAGCTACTCCGGCCAAGATGTTGAATCCTTCAATCCATGTAAAATAAGGCGGAAACATCGGATAATAGAATTCGGGATTTATGAAATGATACAATCCAGCCATTATGAATGCGAATCCGAAAACGAATCTTCCGATGTTTTTAAATTTTAGCATAACCACTCTTTTTCTTTATTGGAGTGTAACCATTTAACCTATTTCATTTTTTCCGCCACTTCAACGCTTCTTTTGGCTCGGGCACATAATGACCAACTCCCCCGCCTCTATGGTCGTTGAATGAATTGGGAATATCACCAGCGGCGGTACGCTCAGCCCATGTTACGCGCTCGGTTCCGTCATCTACTTTTACCATGGTGATACAATCCTCGACCGGACAAACGATGGAACACAGATTACATCCCACACAATTATCTTCGATGATGGATGGAATGCGGCTTCCGTTTTGGGGGATTGAAATAGCCTGATGCGCACCATCTTCACAAGCAATGTAACAAAGCTGACAGCCGATACATTTTTCATCATCAATTTCAGCAATAACTTTATGTTTGAGGTTAAGGTCTTTCCATTCTTTCACGTTTGGAAGCGCCTTGCCGGCAAAATCATAAATGGTAGCGTAGCCTTTGTCATCCATGAACTTGCGTAATCCGGCATCCATTTCACGGACAATCCCGAAACCGTAGTGCATTACCGCAGTACACACCTGAAGTGAAGTTGCTCCAAGCAGAATGTATTCCACACAATCGCGCCAGGTTTCTATGCCACCGATACCACTTATGGGGATATGTTTGATTTGGGGATGTTGTGCCAACTCTTTAACCATATTCATGGCGATGGGTTTTACGGCCGGTCCGCAATAACCGCCGTTTGTGCCCTGACCATCAACTGTTGGGTATGGAGCGTAGCTATCCAAATCAATCCCGATAATACTTTTGAAGGTGTTAACAAGCGATAATGCATCTGTTCCACCCTGAACCGCAGCTAAACCGGGGTCAGTAATATGGCTGATATTGGGTGATAATTTGGTGATCACGGGAATTTTTGCCACTTCCATCACCCATTCAACGATCGTTTTGAGTACGTCGGGTTCTTGTCCTACTGCAGAGCCCATCCCACGTTCGCACATACCGTGCGGACATCCGAAATTCAGTTCAAAGCCATCTGCACCGGCATTTTCACAATCCTTGATAATTTGATGCCACTCAGCTTTGCTTTCCACCATTAGTGAAGCAATCACGGCATGGTCCGGGAAATACTTTTTTACTTCCTCAATTTCACGCAAATTATCTGCAAGCGGACGGTCGGTTATGAGCTCAATGTTGTTAAAACCCACCATGCGGTTATCCCGGTAGTTCATGGTTCCGTACCTGCTCGATACGTTGACAACCGGAACGCCAAGGGTTTTCCAAACGGCACCTCCCCACCCCGCGTCAAACGCTTTCATAATTTGATAGCCCGAGTTTGTAGGCGGCGCACTCGCCAGCCAAAAAGGATTCGGAGCTTTAATTCCCGCAAAATTGATTGATAAGTCAGCCATGATAATTGAAAATTTAGAATTCAAAATTCAAAATGGGTCGCCATTTTTGAACTTTATTGAGTTATGTTGTAAGGATTTGGGTTTAAGTGACTCATATAAATAAACAGTTAAACATTATTTATATGAAAAGGAATATCATTCAGGAAAAAACCTTTGGGTTTGCATTAATGATTGTTGAATTGTGTCAGGAGCTTCAGCATCAAAGAGAATTCATATTATCAAATCAATTGCTGAAGTCTGGTGTTTCAATTGGAGCCAATGTAAGGGAATCCCAATCGGCTGAATCCACAAAAGATTTTATACATAAATTGAGCATCGCTTTAAAAGAATCTCAAGAAACTGATTATTGGTTACTGTTATTGAAAGAAAGCAATACCATTGACTCATCCAAAGCGAATGAGTTAATCAATAAAAACAATGATATTGCAAATATTCTGTCAAAAATCATCTTAACCTCGAAAAAGAAATTGAATGAAAAGTAGAATAATTTTGAATTCTACATTTTGAATTTTGAATTATTCATTCTGAATTCATCAATTCTGAATTTTTTAGTGTTCCATAAGCCAATCGTTGATCCCCTTCGCCGCGGCTTTTCCGTCGTGGGCGGCGTTTACTACTTCGGCGCCTCCGTTGATGGCATCACCACCGGCAAAATATTTTGGATTTGTGGTTTGATAGCGATCATTCACAACCAAACGACTTGAATTGTCTAACTCAAGTTGGTCGATGAGCGAAAACAGGCTTCCCATTTTTGCTTGACCGGTTGCCTTTATGACCAAATCAGCTTCAACATCAAACTCAGAACCGGTTATGGTTTTTACACGTCCATCCAGCAATTCCGTTTTGATGAATCGTACGCCCGTCGCTTTTCCATTTCCGAGGATTTCAACCGGCTGAGCATTAAAAATACTCCGGGCACCCGCTCCAATTGCGAGTTCATACTCAAAGTAGTAAGCACCCATTTGTTCTTTAGAACGCCGATATACCAACGTTACAGACTCAGCACCCATACGTGCGGTTTCAGATGCCGCATCCATGGCTGTGTTTCCACCGCCAATCACAACGACTTTACCGGGAACTTCTATTTTGTGCTGATTTAATCGTAATTCCTCAATGAATTCCACGGCACCGACTACATTTTCCTTGTCTTCACCTTTTAAGCCTAAATCACGAGTCGGGCCAATTCCCACTCCCAGAAAAACAGCATCATATTCATTTTCAAGTTTTTGAAGCTGTTCTTTGGATGTAATCGCACTGTTGTACTTCACATTAAACCCAAGCTGATCCTGAAGCCATTTGAATTCATCACGGGCAGCTTCATTGGTGATTTTATAGGGAGCTGTGCCGTGTACCAAAAGCCCGGTTGCTTCTTTTTTTGCTTCGAAGATATCGACGGCATAGCCCATAACCCGAAGCTCTGAAGCACAAGCAATTCCTGCCGGTCCTGCACCGATGATGGCAACTTTACGGCTATTATCTTTTCCGGGTGTATAAAGCTGCTTGCCGGGTGTCACCACTTTCTCCGTAGCATACGTCTGCAAACGGCCAATATCAATCGGTTTCACCCCCTGATGATTATACACACAGGCGCCTTCGCACAGTACACCGGTCGGACAAACCGTGCCACACGCATTCCCGAGCCAGTTTGAATCGAAAATGGTCTTAGCAGCCCCTTCGTTATTTTGAGTGTGAATTTGTTTGATGAAAAGCGGGATGTCGATACCGGTCGGACATGCGTTTATGCAAGGCGCATCATAACAAAACAGACAGCGTGAGCTTTCATAATACGCCTCCGTGTCGTTCATCAGCGGCTTCTTCTGCGCAAAATTCTTATCGAATTCAGCTTTAGTTGTTGGTCGTTTGTATTCAGACATATGTTAATTCAGAATTAGTGAATTCAGATTCGTAGCGAAGCGAAGAACCGTGCAACGCTTTCAGAATTATTTTGATTGAACAAGTTCAATCATTTATTCCTTATTCTACATTTTTTATGTAAATCAAGTCCAACATTCTGAATTCTGAATTTTTGAATTCTGAATTTAAATGTTGAACACCATTTATTAGAGTTCGGTTAATTTGCCATACGTTTCCGGGCGGCGGTCGCGGAAGAACTGCCAGGTTGAGCGGACTTCATCGATCATATCGAGGTCGAATTCGGCGATGAGAAGCTCGTCATCATACTCGGAAGCTTCGGCGAATATTTGTCCGCGAGGATCCACGAAATAAGAGGTTCCGTAAAAACGTCCCAGGTTCCAGGGCTTTTCTTCACCTACCCGGTTGATGCATCCCATAAAATATCCGTTAGCTGCGGCATGGGCCGGCTGCTCGAGTTTCCAGAGATATTGCGAGAGTCCGGCTACAGTTGCTGACGGATTATAGACAATTTCCGCACCATTCAGACCTAAAATTCGTGCCCCATCAGGGAAATGGCGGTCATAACAAATATAGACGCCAACTTTGGCATATTTGGTCTGGAAAACAGGATATCCCATATTTCCCGGCTTGAAGAAAAACTTCTCCCAGAAACCGGTGGTGTGTGGGATGTGCATTTTCCGGTATTTCCCGAGATAGGTACCATCGGCATCAATCACCGCTGCGGTATTGTAAAACACGCCGGCCTGCTCTCTTTCGTAGATAGGAACAATAATCACCATTTGATACTTTTTGGCGTATTCCTGCATCAGTTCGGTGGTTGGACCGGGAACCGATTCAGCGGATGCATACCACGATTTATTCTGACCCGGACAAAAATATGGCGTGTTAAAAATTTCCTGAAGGCACAAAATCTGAACGCCTTTCTTTCCGGCCTCCTCGATATACGGAATATGCTTATCCGTCATCGCCTTCATAATTTCCTGAATCGAGCCCTCACCCTCCGTCATCGGCAGACTCATTTGGATTAATCCTGATTTTACTTTTCTTGGCATAGTGTTGAATTAAGAATTAGTGAATTCAGATTCGTAGCGAAGCAAAGAACCGTGCAACGCTTTCAGAATTATTCTAATACAATTCTGAATTTTTGCATTCTGAATTCTGAATTAATTAGGTTTTCGTTTTATAAATTTTCCGTGGCCGGGTTTGAGATGGCATTGGCCGTTTTCAATGGCGACCTGCCCACGCAACAATACTGTTTCGGTTTTTCCGGTGACTTCCCAGCCTTCGTAACCGGAGTAATCTGTGCGCATGTTGTGTGTTTTTGCTGAAATGGTGTGTTTTTTATTGGGATCAAAAATCACGATATCGGCATCTCCACCGGGTGCGATGGTTCCTTTGTGGGGATACATCCCGAATATTTTTGCAGGGTTGGTACTGATGACTTCCACAAATTTAGGAAGACTGATTTTTCCTTTCACAACTCCCTCAGAGAAAAGTAATTCAACCCGATGTTCAATAGCGGGATGGCCGTTCGGGATTTTTGAGAAATCATCTTTCCCCATTTGTTTTTGCTCCCATGTAAACGGACAATGATCCGTGGCAACCACATTTACAAGGTTTTGATTGAGTCCGGCCCATAAAGCAGCCTGATCTTTTTTCTCACGCAATGGCGGACTCATCACCCATTTTGCACCATTAAAATCCTGCTCGTACAGGCTGGCATCCAATACGAGGTACTGAATACAGGTCTCCACAAAAACGTTCTGATTTCTGAGTGTTGCCCGGCGCACGGCATTCAAAGCCCCTTCGCACGTCAGGTGCACGATATAACCGGGACAACCCGTGTAATGAAGCATATCTGTGAACCTTGCCGATGCCTCAGCTTCAGTCACTTCCGGCTGTGAAAGATAATGATACAGCGGTGCACGATTACCCAACGCTTTATTTTTGGCGATGAGGGAATCAATCATATCACCGTTCGTGGCATGCACGGTAACCAATCCGCCATGTTCTTTGACGATTTTCATAAGCTGAACCATCTGCCCGTCATCAATCATCAAAGCGCCTTTATACGCCATAAAGGTTTTGAAGGATGTGATGCCCTCTTCCTTTATCAACTGCACCACTTCTTTTGCGGTTTGGTCGTTGAAATCGGTAACTGCCATGTGATAAGAATAATCGCCGATGGCTTTTTGTGATTTTTCCTGCCACGTTTTGAGAGCATTGTGCAAGGAATCTCCCTGCGTTTGCAGGATGAAATCTATCACCGTTGTGGTGCCACCAAACATGGCGGCGCGAGTTCCGGTTTCGTAGTCATCACTTGAAAACGTACCCATAAACGGCATATCCAAATGTACGTGGGGATCAATTCCGCCCGGAAAAACTAACTTTCCTGTAGCATCAATTTCACGTTCTGCCTTATAGGGGAGGTTCTTCCCAACCGCAACAACCTTTTCCCCCTCCACATATACATCCGCGACAAAATCCTCCGCCGCCGTAACCACGTGACCGTTTTTGATTAAAATGCTCATATACAAAAAATTTTTATTAGTTCATCAAAGGTTAAAATTCAGAATTAATGAATTCAGAATTCAGAATTGGTTCATTTCATATTTTGGTTTTTATTGATGCAGACAATTCATTCTGAATTCTGAATTCTCGCATTCTGAATTACCCTCTTTTCATTATAATGTAATACAATCCAAACGCTACACCAAATCCGGTGAACCAGGAGAGGGTGTAGAGGAAATGCAAGGTTGGTACCCAGTAGCCGATGAGGGCTGTGAGTACACCCGCCGCAAGCGCAATCATGGCTGCTTTGTTGAAGCCCGAACCACCAAATGAATAGATACCATCGGGCTTATACAATTCATGTAACTCCAGTGTTTTCTTTCTGATGAGATAATAATCACACAAAAGAATCCCCAGAACCGGACCAAGCAATCCACTTACAAAAACGAGAATTCCGCCAAGGTCATCCATCAGCCACCAAGGGCAAGTCAGGATTCCAATCACTCCGGCAATAATCCCGCCCTTGGCAAAACTGATTTTTTGCGGGAAGATATTTGCGATGGCATTTGCAGGAGCAATTACGTTTGCTGCAATGTTGGTACTCAGCGTTGCGATAATCAAAGCAATTTGGGCGAAAATTACAATCACCGGATCCTGAAAACGATCCACAAGCGAAACGGGATCCCAGGGAGTATCTTCCACAATTAAAATATCTCTGAAAGAAATCACAGCCGCACTTGTTACAAAAATCGAGACGAAAGAATAGAACGTCATTGTTGTGGGGAGTCCTAAAAACTGTCCCCGAATTTGATCTTTCTGGGATTTTGCCAAACGTGTGATATCGGCAATACTAATTGCCATAGTTGCCCAAAAACCGACCATTGCGGTGAACCAAATGAGGTACATCCAAATCGGTGGCGCTTCGTCTAAGTACCGTTGAGGATACACAGAAAGTAAGCTTGAATTGATTCCTTCCCCATTACGAACCTGAACCCGAACAGGCATTTCGCCGGAACTGAAGCGCTGAGAAAAAGGTATCTCGAATTCCTGTCTTGCCGTAGTAATTGGCTGCCATTCCAGTGAAGTAGCCCCAGCGTCAGTCGGCACCAGAATTCTCACATCTGTTGCTTTGGGATTTCCATCAATATCACTGATTACATGCAACGTGAGCGTGTATTTTTGAGGATCATCCGTATCGGCCTGCAATTTGGCAGTTTGGATTTGCAGCTGTCGCCCTTGCTCCAGTACTCCAGAAAAACTGCCCGCATTTTGATATCCCCAACCAATCAGTACCAAGCCAATTATGATGAGAATCGGGGCTGAGTAGTTTTCCAGCCATTTTATGGATTCGGTTCCTTTCCAGATGAAGTAGATGTTCATCAGCCAGAAAACGCCAAATCCTACAAATTTGCCCACATCGAGTTCAGGTGAACCGGACTGACCAGTGATGACATTCCAGATGGAATAAAAAGCGAGTCCGCCCACCCAGGTCTGAATCCCGAACCATCCGCATGCGATAATTCCGCGCACCAATGAAGCAATATGTACGCCGTTCGTGCCAAAGCTGGATCGCCCAAATACCGGAAACGGAATTCCATATTTCACCCCGGCATGACCGCTCAATACCATCGGAATGGTTATCACCAAATTCGCCAATGTGATGATAATCAGCGCGGCCTCCCAGCTAAGCCCGGAGCGAATCATACCCGAAGCCAGCAGATATGTAGGGATACAAACCGCCATACCCACCCAAATGGCGGTCATATTCCACATATTCCACGTACGCTCCTCATGTGGCAGCGGAGCCATATCCTTCCCGCTCAACGGCGAGTCTTTCAGTTCAGGCGGTAGGTGGAGGTTTTCTTTCACACTATTAATTCAAAACGTTAAAATTCAGAATTGTTGAATTCAGAATTCAGAATTTTTGGTATCGAAATGAGGATATGAGTAAGTATTATGAACCGATAGTATTTGATTTCTAAAAATAAATTCTTCATAAGCTGATATCTCTGTCATTCTGAATTCTGAATTCTCACATTCTTAATTAAACACAATATTCATCCGCTATCGCGCAGGCTTGGGAGATTATCTCGATGCCTTCGTCGATTTCGGATTCGGTTACGCAGAGTGGTGGAGCGGTGAAAATCCAATTCCAGCGTACGAAGGTGAACATACCGGCTTCGCGGACTTTCGCTGCCATGCGGTTTGTTGCTTCCATGTCGGCCGGTTTAGCATTCCACGGTGTTACAGGTTCTTTGGTTTTGCGGTTTTTCACCAATTCGATGCATCCCAGCAATCCGGTATTTCTGAAATCCCCAATAGATGGATGCTTTTCTGCCAGTTCACTCACTTTCCACTCCATGTATTTCCCCATTTTGGCTGCATTTTCAACCATGTTCTCTTCTTCCATGACCTTGAGATTTTCGATGGCAGCAGCACAAGAGGCAGCATGAGCCGAATACGTTAAACCGAGCGCCATTGGTGAGTTTTCGTAGTGCTTGGCGATGGTATCCGTAACCGTCATGGCACCAAGAGGCAGGTACCCAGAGGTGAGTCCTTTGGCCATCGTCATGATATCGGGAGTAACATCATGATGATCGATTCCGAACCATTTTCCGGTACGCCCAAAGCCGCTCATTACTTCATCAGAAATCAACAGAATGCCATATTTCTCGCATATAGCTTTCAGTTTTTTGAGATAAAATGGGGGATATTTGATACACCCTGACGAACCCGATTCGCCTTCCATAATTATTGCAGCAATGCTTTCCGGATTTTCATAAATCATTACCTGCTCGATATTCCGAAGCGCCATTTCACCGCATTCTTCAATTGAATTTGTCCCCCACGGACAGCGATAGAAATATGGATTCTCAACATGGATGATATTCGGCACACCCTGACTATCAACTGCAAATTTACGCGGATCACCACCGGCAGTTATAGCACCGTACGTGGCACCGTGATAGGATCGATATTGCGCCATAATTTTATGACGACCTGTGTACATGCGTGCCAACTTGATGGCATTTTCAACCGCTTCTGCGCCTCCAAGCGTAAAAAACGTTTTGCTGAGATTACCGGGAGTCAGTTCCGCAAGTTTCTTTCCAAGTTCTCCACGAACATCCGTAACCATCCCCGGAAAAACATAACTGACTTTCTCCATCTGCCGGCAAACCGCCTCCGTAATCCGCTGATTTCCGTGCCCGATATTCACGTTCATCAACTGTGAAGAAAAATCGATATACCGCTTCCCGGCAGTATCATACAGATAAACTCCCTTCGCATGATCAATATGTATCGGATTCAATCCGGATTGCTTACTCCAGGAAAAAAGTGTGTGGGAGAGGTTTTGTTTGAATAAAGTTGTTTGTTCCATGGTTTCGGGTTTCGGGTTTCGGGTTTCGGGTTTCGGGTTTCGGGTTTCGGGTTTCGGGTAAAAATTTGTGGAATTTTTTAAACTTAAGTCAAGCTAACTATTAGTTTTTCCAGTTTTGTTCTACATAGTTGATAAAACTGTTAATTTTTGCTCCTAGTTGCTCATACTTTTCTATTTGTTCGTTAAGCGGTGAATTCTTAAAGTGAATTATACTTATTGTTTTCAAATGGTCAATTGTTTCATCCCAGGATGCATGAGCAAAAATCAGATACCTAATAAACTCATCTTTATATCTCCTTCTACCATATCCTTCAACAATATTGGATTTAATACTCTTGGATGATCGTCGGATTTGACTCCCTTGTTCATACAGTTCATATTTTGGAAGTGTAAGAGGCAGTTCATGGATTTCTATAGCATACTCAAAAGACATTTTATAGATATCCAAATCCCGATAACTTTTCATACTGTTTCATCAAAAAGATTTACATGAAACCTGCAACTTGCAACACGCGACCTCCCCCTAGCTCATCCAGTTTGTTCTGGCTTCGGGGTTCCATTTGACGGAGGTTTTTTTGTTTTGAGTCCAGAATTCGATGGAGCTTTTTCCGGTGATGTCGCAGGTTCCGAATTTGGATTCATTCCAGCCGCCGAACGGGAATGGTTCACGGGGAACCGGTACGCCGATGTTTACGCCTATCATTCCGGCGCTTGCGCGTTCCATTACTTCACGGGCAAAACTTCCGCTTTGAGTGAAAACTGCAGCGGCATTTCCGTACTCAGAACTGTTTTCGATTTTTATGGCTTCATCCAAATCTTTGGCGCGGATAATAGAAATAACGGGTCCGAATACCTCTTCTTTGGCAATCTTCATATCAGGAGTTACAAAATCCACGATGGTCGGACCGACATAATATCCGCCTTCTTTGCCTTTGACGGTTGTATTGCGGCCATCAACCAAAATCTTGGCACCGGCTTTTTCAGCCTCAGTGATGTAGTTTTCGATGCGCTCTTTGGCTTCTTTTGTAATTACGGATCCGAGAGAATCGCCTGGAACAACTTTTTTAGCCTCGGTCACCATCAAATCAATAATATGCTGCACACGATCCACACCAACCATAACGGCGGCGGCCATACAACGCTGTCCGGCGCAACCCGACATGGAAGCAATTACGTTGGATGCCGTCATATCCGGATGGGCATCAGGTAACACAATCAGGTGATTTTTTGCACCGCCCAAAGCCACACAACGTTTCAGGTTTGATGTAGCTCGTTTATACACAATTTTCGCCACTTTTGTGGAACCCACAAATGAAACCGCCTGAATATCAGGGTGGTCGCAAATGGCTTCAACTACATCCCTTCCGCCATTTACCACATTGAAAACACCTTTTGGGAGTCCGGCTTCTTCAAATAACTCAGCCATACGCATGGCACTCAGCGGCACGACTTCCGATGGCTTCAATATCATACAATTGCCAAGTGCTATGGCATTTGGAACCGTCCAATGGGGAACCATATTTGGAAAATTGAATGGCGCGATGGATGCTACAACGCCCAAAGGCTTTCGCTCAATCCGGCACTCCACGCCACGGCTTACTTCCTGTACTTCATTGGTGACAATCTGTGGCATAGACACCGCAAACTCGCAGAGTTCAATACTTTTATCAACTTCAGCTTTCGCCTCGCCCCATGTTTTTCCATTTTCGATGTGAACCAAATGCGTGAGTTCATCGGAGTACTTTTCTAATAATGTACGGTAACGAAACAGCACCTGAACACGCTCTTTCATGGTCATTCCCGACCATGCTGGAAACGCTTTCCGAGCAGCTTTAGCGGCAGCATCCACATCCTCATAACCTGACATAGGCAAGGTTGAAATCACACTGCCATCAAGTGGGCTGATGACATCCATTGTCTGTCCGTTACTATTTAAAAATTCTCCACCTATATAGTTTTTCACTTTTGCAAATGATACGTTTACGACTTCCATAATTCTCTTTTTTTAAGCTTGAAAAAAAAATTTTTTAACTTTTTTGTAAATCCCCACTGAAAAAATTTTGCCGGAAACGCAATCTACAATTTTTTTTAATAAAGTCAAGTCTTGAAAATAATACGTCTGTTTTGTTTACTTTGACAACAATTGGCGAGTTATTGATAAACCAAAATATAGTAATGGATACATCTTTGGTTATTGTTGACTATAGAAAATGGAAAGGGTTCGATTTACTTTCAGATGAGGAAGTAGCTTGATTATTTTCTAAAGCAAATTAAATAACCCATACAGTTGAATCTGTTAAAAAAATCAAGATAAATCAACGCAATTTTGTAGATGAGGAAAAAATAATATCTAACCATTTCATGCTGGTACACACAAAATGGTTAAGGATTTCAATTAGCTATCAATTTCTTTAGAGAAGATTCTAGGCTCTTGCTGGCAGAGTATTATCTTCTTTTACCATACTTTTTATCCAAAACATTATCTATAGCCCATTTTCTTGGCCCCATGAGGAACATGGCAAGAAATACAATGCCTAATTCTAATGGATAGGAAATACTGGGAATAAATGGATCACCATTCCCAATGTGCATTGCAGTAGCTACAATCATTGTTATCGTCAATAAGAATGCAGCAGGGCGGTAAAATAATCCAAGTGCTAAAAAAATTCCCCCAAAAAACTCTGCTGATGCAGCCATAAAACCCCAAAATGCAGGGAAAAAGTCAATTCCTAAATGCGTCATAGCTCCCCCGAGAGCTTCCCAACGTTCCATGCCTCCAGCAATTTTAGGATAACCATGAAGTGCAATCATGATTCCCAATCCAATACGAAGAATCAAATATCCAAACTCTTGTACAATTTCAGAAAACTTCAAAAACATAAAAAATCTAATTAGTTGTTAACACAGTCCTATATCAAATAACCTAAACAATATTAATAGACTGGTGAGATTGCACCAGTCTATAACTTATCAAAACATAAATAAATCGATTCGAAAAAGCGTTCAATTAAAATCTTAATAAATATCAAAATTTAAACCTTTTACTTTTTCACCGTTCTATACGGAGATGTTTAATTGCCTGCCGCCTCTAATCTAAACTCTTCGCTTGCAAGAATCAACACTTCAACTCTTCGATTGAGTAAACGACCTTCATCTGTGTCATTTTCAGCAATAGGTTCGGTTAATCCACGACCTTCGGTTAGAATGCGATCTGATGGAATTCCTTTTGATGCTAAATAAGTTGATGCTGATCTTGCCCTACGCTCACTCAAACCCATGTTGTACGTAGCAGACCCAATGCCATCGGTATGACCAATAATCAACACATCTGTATTATCATACGTTTTTAAGCTATTTGCCAAAATATCAAGATTTGCACGGGCATCTGCAGATAATTCAGCAGAATCAAATCCGAATAACAATCCTGAATCAAATCGAATAGCAATGGCTTCGCCAACACGATCAATCGTTGCGCCTTCCAGCTCTTGCTCAAGTTGTCTAGCCTGACGATCCATCTGTGAGCCAATAATTGCACCGGCTGCTCCACCTACTACCGCACCAATAATGGCACCTTTAGCCGTATCGCCAAGCAAGGCTCCGGCAACAGCTCCGGCTGCGGCACCTGCACCAACTCCAATTAGTCCTCCACGCTGCGCATTATTTAGGGATGAACATCCTACTAAAGCAGCAACGAGGATAATAAGAATTACTTTTGAAAAAGGGATATTTAGTATGTTTGTCATAGCGCTATCTAAGTTTGTATTGATTTAAATTGATACATGTTCAGGATTGATTATAAAAAAAGGTTGTCACATAAACTATTAATCTTTAGTAGGTTATAAAAATTTAATATTTAGTTTATACACCACTTCCATAAGGACTAAAAGGCGCTTAGTGCTTGGCTTTTCGGGAGAAAAATAAACAAATGATACCTTCTCAATAAATCGGTTTCCACATAATTTCCCTGTTCATTTTCCGGGTTATATACAACTCCGATTGCCCTATGAAATACATTATTTTGAAAATAGCTTTGCGCCCTATCTTCAGTAAGATTAAACCAAAGATTTCCTTCTTTATGTTGCACAAGCCAATGCTCTAAACTTCCTTCGCGCGCATTGGGCATAGTCATGGTATGCATTGGGGAGTCCCAGGCGCTACCTGCAATTACGGTTCCACTATACGTACCAAACCCGATGGAAAATATATTTTCTCTTCCATATTCTACAGCTGCAAGTTGACCAATATTGAAGAGTCCGAAATTTCCCATGTCGGTGGCTCTTGCGTCGCCAATATGAGTGTTATGCGCCCAAACGATGCCTTTTGTTTCCCCGGGATAGAAATCTTTAAGTCTAGAAACAGTACGTTTAAAATTTCTTGCGCGTTCATTCCATGAGGATGGCCCCTGAAAGAGCATCCCCCTATAATGCAATTCGCCTTGAAGCAGTACATGCATGTTGTTGACAAAATAGAACCACTGCTCTCTATTGAACAATTCAGGCGCTTCCATACCGTCAATTTGGTTTACTGCCGTGGCAAGCTGTCGCCCGCAATGTTGACCGGTTTGGCCCACAGATTGTATATACCGTTGATGATTTCTATTAAATCTAAGCAGACAGTCTAACGCTTCATTTACGATTGTCTCGGTTCGTTCATCAAGTCGATCTGAGACCCGAGCTGCCTGATCGAGAGAATCCCAAAAGGAATACACATCAATTCCGTAAAATCCCACTCGTTCTTCCAGAGGGAGATTTTCATTAAAAGCACGCATCCACTTAACCAATTCGAGCGTTTCCTCGTTATTCCATAACCAACCCGGCCAACGTGTAAAGCTTGCTAACGCTTCGCGAGCTGTGGCCGGGGCTCCATCAAGCTGTTTGATGTACGCATTCACCTGCCAAGATGGCGTCCAATCACCCTCAACGGCCACAAACCTAAATCCATACTCTTCAATCAATTTCTTCGTAAGCGATGCGCGAATGCTGTAAAACTCCGAGGTTCCATGAGAAGATTCCCCCAATAAAACCAATCTGTTTTCAGAAGCTAAAGAGGCAATCTCTGCAATTGAATCATCTGAAAAAGATTTAAAAAATGGAGATTCCTCAGACTGAAGGGAAAAACATTGAGATGTCGATAGTATGGTGAGAAAACCGATTAGAAAAAACACCCTTAAAGAAGTCATACAAAAGTTATTTTATTTAGGGGGATGTTACCAAAAAAACATCGTATTGTTCATAATCCCCGATATAAAAAAGGCACCCGAAGGTGCCCTTAAAAACGAATTTCTAGTTGATTTAGTACTTTACACTACATCCATAAGGGCGAGTAGTTGAAACGGCAACAGGCTCACCATTCATTGCTGCTGTAAGAGCTGCCACAACATAGTTTTCTGCACCCTCAATGTCAGCAGGATTTGCAGTTGGCTTGTTATCTATTGCACCATCATAAATTAAAACACCATCCGGATTGATAATAAACATGTGTGGAGTAGTACGTGCATCGTACATTCTTCCTACGGTTCCAGGTTCGTCAATCAATACAGCGGTTGCAAATACATTCTTATCGGCATTGGCCTGATTAATTTGAGCTGGAGTCATGTGACCTTGTTCACCTTCACGAGAAGAAATAATGGATAACCAAACCACGCCTTTTCCTGTGTAGTATTCTTGAAGTTCCTGCATTTTCCCGGCATTATAGAATTTGCGAACAAACGGGCAATCATGATTTAGCCATTCAAGAACAACGAATTGTCCACGAAAATCACTCAGATTATGCTCGTTTCCATTGGAATCTACTAAGGTGAAGTCAGGAGCGGTCTGGCCTACAGTTGCTTTGTCATTTGCATTCACATTGGCGAAGGCAAAAAATATAAAGAGCAAACCGGTCAATAAATATCGAGAAGCTTTCATAATGGTTATATTTTAGTTATTAAGTTAACGTTTTAGAAAAGAAACTATTTCAAAGGCTTTTTTGGAGTCGTCCTCACCGAATACAACTACACCTTTAATGGTCTCAAGAGCTTCATTCAAATAGCGTGATGTAGTCAATTTAAGGTAAATACCATTTTGAGTTTTTTCAATTTGTTGAGGCGCAGAACTCTCAATTTGATTTTCATCAGAAGCAAAAAAGACAAAATTTTGATCGGTATTCCATGAGGAGACATCCCCCGAAATTAGCATTTCAACCTGATTTCCCGTTACGGTGAATGTACTTTGAGTTCTTGATGCTTGAGGGACTTTAGACCTAAAAGCACTAAAGAGAGAAGCCTCTGTTGAAAGTACCGAGCGATTATTTCTCGGAACATTGATACGAACCGTATGATTTTCGAAACCCGGCAAACAAATTTCTTTACAGACAAGATATTCTATGCGAGCTTCAGCAAGAAGCGTCCCAGAACGTGTTCCCTGTGGAATGGTAATCGGTATCATAATCAAGGTTTCATCTTTATAGCCGTAAGTTACTAGATGACCTTCTCTAAAGGTACTTGGATATGGCCAAGTAACTTCTCCGGTTTCAAAAGGAGGCTCGGATGTCCATCGAATACGAACGGGGATGCCGGAATCGCCCGGATTTCTCCAATATACATGCCATCCCTGTTCAAGTTCTATGTGTAACCCTATGGTTGTTTGACTTCCAGCGGCTATGGCACTATGTTCTGTAATAAAACGCAAATCGGCATGATCAGAAGCCGGACTCGGTTGACTAAAAACGGGAACACTCAGCAAAACTAAAACAAAAAGGGTATAGATTAATCGCATGGAATCTGTGTTGATTTTTTTCTTTAATCTAATGAAATATTATTGAATAAATCCACATGTTTACAATCATTATCACTTGAAAAACAATTGCTTAACAATTGAATTGAGTCTTTGGAATTTATTTATAGATAACCTTACTCAGTAACAATTAGTTCTGAACTTGTTTCACAAAGCCATTTACCCCTCTACGTTGCAGCCTTCTGCGCTGTCGATCGGCATCGCTATGTGACATATAAACGCCAACAAAGACTCGGAAAAACTGTCGGTTATTTACAATGGCCGGCTGAACCCATCCTTCATCAAATTTAGATGCCAATTCTTGAGCTTCTCTGTTGCTTGTAAAAGAAGCTATTTGTACTGTGAATTTTTCTCCTTGTTGAAGTCTTGGGTCAATGGGTCTTTCAGAACTCAATAAAATAAGCCTGACCGGAGCCAAGCCTGAATCAATCATATCAATACGTGAAGCGGCGGCTCTTGATAAATCAATAATTCTATTATCCACAAACGGGCCTCTGTCATTAATTCTGACATCCACGCTTTTTCCGTTATTGAGATTCACCACACGTACAACTGTATTAAATGGAAGGGTTCGATGTGCCGCAGTAAGCGCGTTTTGATCGTATCGTTCTCCATTTGCTGTTTGGTTTCCATGGAAACCGGGACCATACCAACTTGCAACTCCCTCTCCTAAAATCTCATTTCCTGAAAGTGTTCTATTGGCTGCCGAACAGCCGGAAAGAACAACGATAATCGCTAAATAATACCAGATTTTTTTCATAAAAAAGATTTAAACCACGATATGCGCATGACACTTCATAATTTAACGTGTCTTTTGGATCCGGAAAAACATTAATCCATCTCGAGACCATGCGCATAGCTCATCTGAATTCCAGAATAAAACGACAACAATATAGTTTAAATTTTATGAAAGTCTTTCGCTGATACAACAAACTTTAATGGGGATGCTTAGACGTTGCTATTCATATCTCCAGTGCCGATGGCACTTGGGGGTAGTTGGTTTGAGTTTGCCAACTTTCACGAAACCTTCGCTTCAATAGCGGCTCCGATAATGCAACCATGCAGAACAGCGCCTTTCCGCTCCTCAACCAATTTCAAATAGCACGCAGATGACTCGGATTCGGCGGATATTCGCAGATAAACTTACAGTTAAACAGTTAAACAAAAAAACTTTCAGCCTTGAGATTTGAGCTACCTCAACCTCATCCAACTAATAGCACGCAGATGACGCAGATTGAGCGGATATTCGCAGATAAACTTACAGTTAAACCGTTAAACAAATAAACTTTCAGCTTTGAGCCTTCAGCTTTCAGCTCCACTCATCTCCCTCAACCCAAAAAGCTTCCAGCTATTTTTTTGTGCGTTTGGCTTTGGTATGTAGTAAATTGCCCTGTAGAGTGGTAGGTTTGTTTGACGGATATGAGTTTATAATTACAATACATAATAAAGAGCTATGCAAAAGAAGTGGATCGGTTTAAATGTTGAGGCCGAGGGTGATGGAATTTCGGAATCGTTAAGCAAGCAGGTTAATCTGCTTGGCAGCCTAATTGGACATGCCGTTCGCGAACAGGCGGGAGAACCGATGTATGAAATCATTGAGGGATTGCGCTCAACCTGTAAACGTGCGTACTCGAATGATGCAGAATCCTTACGAAATGAGGCTTGGAAAAAAATCGAAGGGTTAGAACAGCATCAATTCGATTGGGTGCTTCGTTCATTTACAGCTTTTTTTCACATGATCAATAAAGCGGAGCAACAAGAAATCATCCGTATCAATAAAGATCGTGAGCGCAACGCTGATGTAAACAATCCGAGGGCAGATTCCATATCGGAGGCTATTTTTATGCTTAAAGAAAAGGGGCTTAGCTATCCACTTGTTCTGGAAATTCTGAGTAAACTCGATATCCAACCCACGCTCACGGCTCACCCTACCGAGGCGCGACGCCGAACCGTTCTACGAATTCAAAGCAGAATTGCCGAAAGCCTTAGCAAAATTTCTTCATCAGAATGTACTCCTGAAGAAGAGCAAGAACTTATAGGAGAGCTGTATCGACAAATCAAATTGATGCTCAATTCAGATGATGTGCGTAGTTCTCGTCTCACGGTGGAGGACGAAGTGAAAAATGGGCTTTATTTCTTCACCAACACCATCTGGAAAACCCTCCCCCGCATATACAGCGATGTTAAATCGGCTCTTGTGCGTCATTACGGAAAGGCTCCCGATGACATCCCGGTCTTTGTGCGCTATCGCTCGTGGATTGGTGGCGATAGAGATGGAAATCCTAATGTAACTCCGGAAGTCACTCGCTACACCATGCAACAACATCGAAACGCTATTGTGCAGTTGTATTTGGATGCACTCCTGGAAATCAGAAGCGAGCTGAGTCTTTCCAGCCGACAAGTCGAGATTCCTGATCGTTTAATGCGCGCCATAAGCCAGGATTACAATACGATTTCAATAGATCCCGAGCACGAGAAGAATTATCAGTATGAGCCGTACCGGTTAAGGATTTGCCAAATCATGAAGAAACTACGCAAAGCCTTCCCACTTGATGATACCGGACTACTAAAGCCAAACAAAGGTGTGGACGAAGCTTTCATTTACACACTTGATGAATTCCTTCATGATTTGAGTGTTATGCGCACCTGTCTTGTGGAACAAAAGTTTGAAGATTTGGCGCATCATGGGGCATTAGCCACCCTCATCATGCAGGTGAAAACCTTCGGGCTTTCTATGGCGGCACTCGATATTCGTCAGCATAGCTCTGTGTTTGAGCATACCATTGATGAACTGCTCCGACATGCCGGAGTAAGTAGCAATTATGCTCAACTTGGGGAAGAAAATCGGATAAAAATCCTGAGTGATGAACTCAAAAATCCTCGTCCACTTATCCGAATTAACACTCCTTTAACGCCGCAATCGCAAGATACGGTGGACTTATTCCATACCATCCGGAAAACAACGCGGATTGATCCTCAGGCAATCGGTTCATTGATTGTGAGCATGACCCATGATGTGAGTGATATGCTTGAAGTCCTCATTTTGGCTAAAGAAGCCGGTTTGTGGCAACTTCAACAAGGGAAAATCACCACGAAGATTGATGTTGTTCCCCTTTTTGAAACGATCGAAGATTTGCGAAACAGCCACATCCTCATGGCAAAACTTTTCGAAAATCAGGTCTATCGCATGCATTTGGAAGCGCGTGGCAGATTTCAGGAGATTATGTTGGGATATTCTGACTCGAACAAAGATGGGGGCTATTGGATGGCGAATTGGGCGCTACATGTTGCGCAGGAAAATCTATCGAGAACGTGCCGAAACTTTAATGTTGATTTCAGATTGTTCCACGGTCGTGGGGGTTCTGTTGGGCGAGGAGGCGGACGTGCAAATCAGGCGATGCTTGCACTTCCGCCGGTGTGCCATAGTGGAAGAGTCCGGTTTACAGAGCAGGGGGAAGTCATCACGTTCAGATATGCGCATCCCCAAATTGCTCACCGACATATCGAGCAAATTGTAAACGCAATGATTCGTGCAACCTCCGCCGGGTTAGGCTATCATGCCGAAAGTGTGGATAAAGATGAGGATGACAAAGCGAAAGTGATGGATCAGATCTCAACCGTTTCCATGGAAGCGTATCTGAAACTCATCAATCATGAGGATTTCTGGGGATGGTACACGAGCGTTACCCCAATTGAGCATATTTCACGATTACCGATTGCTTCCCGACCCGTATCCCGAAAAACCGGCAGCGAAGTTGATTTCAGCAGTTTGCGGGCTATTCCCTGGGTGTTTGCCTGGACTCAAATCAGACATAATATTCCGGGATGGTACGGGGTAGGCTCAGGACTCAAGCCCTTAACCGATAATCCGACCTCTTGTACCTTCCTTAAGCAACTTTACAAAGAATGGCCTTTCTTCAAAGTGGTGATTGATAACGCCCAACGCGAAATGGCGCGGGGACATTTTGCAGCTGCACCGTTCTATCAACAATTATCGGATGCGACTTCCATCCCCAAAATGATAAAAGAAGAGTTTTCGATTACTGAGGGGGCCATTTTAAAAATCACCGGAAATGACAGTTTATTGGCGCACAATCCCGTAATTCAAAAATCCATCCGGTTAAGAAATCCTTATACCGATGTGCTGAATATGACCCAAGCTGCCCTGATGCATAAGTGGAAAGAAAAACAAGAAGATGCTTTGCGTACGCTATTGTTTACGAGTGTGAACGGATTGGCAGCGGCCATGCAAAGCACGGGCTAAACATCAAGTTATAATAGGGATTTATTGAAACTCAATACGTCAATTTCGTGCGGATTGGCGTATCTTCTACACATGCATATCACAGAAAAAATACATCGTGCTGTAACAGAAGCTTCTACCTCGCTGATAGCCGGGCTTGATCCTGATGTTGAAAAAATTCCGGCATCAGTCATGGTGCAGTCTAAGAATGAGACCGAAGCCTTTTACACTTTTTGTACGGAAATTATCCAAACTGTTGCACCTCATGTGTGCGGATTTAAGCTCAATCTTGCTTTTTTTGAATCCTTAGGTAGCGCCGGATTAGAACTTTTTGCCGAAGTAAGGAAATCCATCCCCAAAAATAAACTCGTCATTGCGGATGCCAAACGCGGAGATATTGGCAATACGGCGGCAATGTACGCTCGCGCCTTCTATGAACGGTTCGATTGCGATTTCATCACTGTAAATCCGTTAATGGGGATGGAAACCCTCGAGCCTTATTTACAAGATGCCTCGCGTGGGGTTTTTGCACTAACACTAACAAGCAATCCGGGTTCGGAAGATTTTCTATTGAGAAAATTAGACTCAGGCGAACGGCTTTGCACGGAAATTGCAACGCAACTTGACGCTATGCAACAACATGCGCAAGGAATGATTGGGATGGTAACCGGTGCCACACAAGCTTCTTATTTCAATGAATTTCTCCCAAAGTTTCCTGATGCGCCCTTGTTAATCCCGGGACTTGGCGCTCAAGGTGGTACGGCAGAAGATGTTATTGAAGGTACAAAAGGTCATAAGGGATGGATTTTTCCGGTGATTAGTCGGGCCATTATTTATGCCTCAACCGGAGATGATTGGAAGGAAAAGGCGCGGGATGCGGCCTTGGGATTTAATCACGCATTTACACCACTCGTTTATGGGCGTATCTAAACCGGAAGTTATAATCTATACCGATGGAGCTTGTAGCGGAAATCCCGGACCGGGGGGATGGGGAGCGTTATTACAATGGAATGGTAAAGAAAAAGAAATTAGCGGTGGAGCTGCCCAAACCACAAATAACCGAATGGAAATGCAAGCGGTTATTGAAGCGCTCAAGATTCTAAAAAAACCGTGTAAAGTGAAGCTCCACAGTGATAGTGCCTTGATTATTAATGCGTTTCAGAACGGATGGATTGAATCCTGGATGAAACGAGGCTGGAAAAAGGCCGATAAAAAACCCGTTGAAAATGAGACCTTGTGGAAAGAAATGCTCCAAGCGATGCAACCGCACAAAGTAGAGTGGATCAAAGTAAAGGGACATTCCGGCAACCCTCTAAATGAACGCGTAGATCGCCTTGCAGTAGCTGAATCGAAAAAGTTTATGCATGGGTGAAGGGTAAAGGCGGTTGGGTTCTTGAGCGGCTCATACGTGTGTTAATCCTGCAATTAACTTTACAATTTTGGAATTGAATTCCAAATCTGTAAATTATACTATGATACAAAGAGATGCTAAAACCACTTTATCTAACCTGGCTACTCAGTTTAAAGCAGTAGCCGTTGTAGGACCCCGACAATCAGGCAAGACAACTCTTGTGCGGGCGGTCTTTAGCAACAAACCCTACGCCAATCTTGAAAATCCTGATACACGTTCATTTGCTATGGATGATCCGCGAGGTTTTTTGAGTATGTATCCTGATGGGGCAATTTTGGATGAAATTCAGCGAGTGCCAGAACTTTTCTCTTATCTTCAGCAAATTCTGGATGAATCCAAAGACTATGGAAAGTTTATTTTGACGGGTTCAAATAACTTTCTTATTCAAGAAGGGATTTCCCAAAGTCTTGCCGGAAGAGTTGGATATTTATTTTTACTTCCTTTAAGCATTAATGAAATTCCAAAAGAGTTACCCGGAAGCAATCACTATATATTTAACGGAGGATATCCTTCTTTATATAATAGCTCTGTTGAGTCAACGCTTTTTTATGGCAATTATATCAGGACTTATGTAGAACGGGATGTACGACAGATTAAAAATATTTCTGATCTTTATGCCTTTGAAAGGCTAATCCGGCTTTGTGCAGGACGTACCGGTCAGCTTTTAAATATGAGTAGCTTAGCTATTGAAGTTGGTGTAGATGTCAAAACGATTAATGCCTGGCTAGGTGTGTTAGAAGCTGCTTTTGTAGTGTATCGTTTACAACCCTTTCATAAAAACTTCAATAAACGTTTGGTCAAAAGCCCAAAACTTTATTTTTACGATACAGGATTAGCTTGCGCACTTCTTGGAATAGAGTCATCTGAACAACTCGATTTACATCCTTTGCGCGGTAGTTTATTTGAGAATCTAATTATTACTGATTTAATTAAGCATCGTTTTAACCAAGGTAAACCTCGGAACCTTTACTTTTGGAGGGATAATACTGGAAATGAAATTGATGTAATTTTAGAAGGTGCAACGACGTCTGTTCCTGTGGAAATTAAATCGGGAAAAACGATAACAAGTCTTTTTTTAAAGGGTGTTTCGCATTGGCAAAAATTGAGTGGAAGAGAGGGTGGTTTTATTGTTTATGATGGTGATTCAACTCAGAAAAGAAGCAACGGAGTTACCGTGTTGCCATTTAAGAAAACTCATGAAATCACTGCAACTTAAATCCATTTCTCACGCTGAGAATTTATTCTTTTATAGACATCGAGTAATTCCTTTTCTTCTTAAATTCACAATTTCATGAGTACAAATTTGAACAGGAACTCGATTGAACCGAAACAAAACCGTTGAATTATTCTTACTGGCAGTCGCTCTGATTTGGGCCTTGAACTTCACCGTGGTAAAAGCCTCCCTCAATCAATTTGACCCTATGAGCTTTAATGCCATCCGATTCTTAATGGCCACGGCTTTCATGGTGTTTATATCCATCAAGCGGGGTGAAAAACTAATGGTTCATAAAGGAGATTGGCTGATTATTATTGGTCTTGGGTTTTTGGGGAATCTCTTATATCAATCCCTTTTTATTTATGGTATCAATTTTACTTTTGCTGCTAACGCTGCGGTTATGTTGGGCACCATTCCGGTTTGGATTGCTATTTTCGGACATTTTTTCTTTGAAGAACGACTCAAAAAAATCAAATTAGTGGGGATTATCTGTGCCTTTGCCGGAGTTATTCTGATAATGGAAGGAAGCGAAAAAGGCATAACACTTGCCTCTGAAACTATAGTAGGAGATCTCATTATTTTAGCTTCAGCGTTTGTTTTTGGGATATATACGTTACTCAGCAAAAAAATGCTCACACGCTACACACCCATTCAATTCACTACCCTAATGATGCTTTCAGGAGGCACCGCTATTGTTTTGGCCGGATTGCCTTGGCTGTTAACTATGGATTTTAGTAAAGTCACTATAGCCGGATGGGGTGGCGTTTCTTTTAGTGGGTTTTTATCGATTGCCTTAGCGTATGTTATTTGGAATTACGGAGTGCGACAAGTCGGGGCGGTAAGAACAGCAACCTATCAGAATCTTGTGCCGGTACTTGGGTTGATTTTCGGTGTCTTATTACTGAATGAAACCCTGTATGCGCTTCAGTACGTCGGCGCCGCAACGGTAATTGCAGGGATTATATTAGCGAGGCGGTAACTACTCCCCAAACACACTCATCAGCGCCTTCGGTATTTGATTGCGCCACGCGCCCCAAGAGTGTCCTTCGTTTACAACAATTTGAGTGGCTTGCTCGGTTTTTTCCTGAAGGATATCCCAAAAAACTTCACTCCATTCCGCGCCATCGTGTATGGTTCCGTAGGTGAGCACAATTCTTCTGCTATCATCACGTGTTGTATTTCGCCATACATCAAGCATTTCGGGTTCCGGCCAATATGCAGGTGACTGAATGATTGCATGGGGAAAGCGTTCGGGATTAGTTCCGGAGAGTCGTGTGGCAAAAAATCCCCCAAAAGAAGTGCCAAGAATCGCATTTCGGGTGCTTTGCTCAAATAGTGCAGCATAATGATTCGGGAGCTCATCCCCAATAAATCTCAAGTAGTCTTGTTTTCTCACGTAATGATCGGCACGGAGGTTTTCTCCCGTTTCGGGATCACGCGGATCAACGGCAATAAGCACAAGTGGCATGATGAGGTTTTCTTGATCCAAGTAATCGGCCTGAGAGAAAATATTCCCCGTTTCGGGGTGGACATATTCGTGTCCGTCAGTAATGACGAGGATTCCAAAAGGCTGATTTTCACTAAAATTCGGCGTTTTGTGAATGATGTATGAAACGGAAGCTTCCAAGACATCGCTACGCATAGAACGTTGCGCAGCTGTAGTTCCACGTTGGGATGCATCGGCCTCTACACTTAAGTCTTGCCACTCCGGCATTTTGATAACGGAGTTAAATCCCCCGCCACCAAGTTGTCGGTGTGGATTGAGCGAATCTTCGATCCAATCGGTTCCATTTATGACAATTTTGTAATCCAGACGTGCATCCTTCGGAAAAGTTGAGGTGGAAAACCACCAATCTGAGCCCGAAATACGGCTTCCCTCATTCGTTACATCCCTTCCCCAGCGATTAAAATCTCCGTTCCATACTACCGACTCGACATCCCCCCGAAAAAGAAAAAGGACTTCTTCTCCCTCAATAAACGGCATGGTGTGAATTCCGGTAATGGAGTCTGCCCACGCAACCGCCTTCGAGGGTTGGTGCTCCGCAGTAACCATGAATGTCGAAATAAATGAATCCGATTGAGATATATCTGCTTTAAAGCAACCCGTTAAAAGAAGCAGGAGGAGGATAAAGGGGAAGGGTTTCATTGGAGTGGATTTTAATTAGTCAATCTGTTATTTAAGTCCATGCTTTGGTGCAAGATTCTTACAACTTCAAAAATACCAGTATCATGATGCTTATAAAAGATGATATGTTTACCAACATTAAATCCTAAAACATCTGAAGATATTTCTTTATACGATTTTCCTCTAAACTTGCCTTTCGCCAAGTCTCGGCAAGCAGATTTAATTAAAAAATAATATTTATCAGCTTGTTCAACAGACCATTTTTCTATGGTATAATTCCAAATGTCAGATAAATCATCAATGGCTTCTTGCCTAAAAACGATTTTAGCCATTAATGTTTCTTTTTGCCTTAAGCTTCTCAAGGTGTTCGTCGAAATCAAAATCCTCCACAAGTGGACTATCAAGACCTTCTTGGATTGCTTTTTTTAGCAATATTGCCTTGTTTTCCTCATGTTCGAGTAATCGCAATCCTGCCCGAACAACCTCGCTTACATTCTTGAATCTGCCAGCCGAAACCTGATTGCTAACAAAATCATCGAAATACTCACCCAGTGAAATAGATGTGTTTTTACTCATACATTTTTGAAATTAGTTTGGACATAAATTACCAAAAATTGGTAATTCTTCAAAAATTTACACCCGCTTCAGACCAATGCGTTGTCTTTTGGCATCAACGGTGGTGACTTCCACATCGATGATGTCACCCACGCTTAATTCATCCATCACCTGTTCAACTTTTTTGCCGTCGGCTCGCATCACACTAATGTGAAGGAGTCCGTCAACTTTTACACCGATATCCACAAACGCCCCAAAATCCACAACGTTTCGAACCGTACCTTTAAGCTTGGTTCCTTCATGCAGGTTTTCGATACTCAAAATATCCTGTCTGAGAATAGGTTTAGGCATGTCCTCGCGCGGATCACGACCCGGTTTGAGCAAATTTTCAATAATGAGTTCCAGGGTTGGTACGCCAACATCAACGGTTTCAGCTGTTTTTGAAAGATTGAGATTGCGAAGTTTTAGGGGGAGGGTATCTTTCTCGTCCGGAAGTTTGGTCAAATCAATCCCCAGCGAATCGCACAATTTTTTTGCCGCTTGATAGCTTTCAGGATGGATGGCTGTATTATCAAGCGGATTATTCGATTCCGGGATGCGCAAAAATCCTGCCGCTTGCTGATAGCGAAAAGGCCCGACTCCGGGAACATCCTGTAGTTGCTCTCTTGAGGTAAACTTTCCAAGTTTATTGCGATATTCTACCACGTTCTTAGCAATCGTTTTGCTAAATCCAGAAACATAGGTAAGCAATGCTGCACTTGCAGTATTCAAATTCACGCCAACGTGATTCACACAGCTTTCTACCACATCGCCCAGACTTCGCATCAATTTCACTTGATTGACATCATGTTGATACAATCCAACGCCAATCGATTTCGGGTCAATTTTCACCAACTCCGCTAACGGATCCTGTACTCTGCGGGCGATCGAAATATTTCCACGTTGTGCGGCTTCCAACTCAGGAAACTCCTCCCGGGCCTCATCAGATGCACTATAGACTGATGCACCGGCTTCATTAACTATGATATATCCAATTTCAAACGCCGGTGCGGCTTTGCGGATATCTGAAAGTAAGTCCGCAACAACCAATTCTGTTTCTCGGCTTCCGGTGCCATTTCCAATGGCGATTAATTCAACCTTATGCCGTTTAATCATGGTTGCAATCACCGCTTTTGCCTCCTCAATTTTGTTGTGAGGTGGGGTTGGGTAAACCGTGGTGCCTTCAAGATATTTTCCGGTTGAATCAACAACGGCAACTTTACAGCCGGTACGATACGCAGGATCAATACCAAGAACCGTTTTCGTGGCAAAAGGCGGTTGAAGTAGCAAGTTTCGTACATTCTCGGCAAACATGTGAATGGTGTGTTCCCCGGCTTGCTCGGTGAGTTCATTCCGGATTTCCCGCTCCATAGAAGGATATAGAAGACGCTTCCAGGAATCTTCAATGGCATCTTCCAAGTCTTCCACGAACACGCTACGGTCGTCGGTTATGATGATGTCATCCATTTCCTCCAAGGTGCGTTCTTCCCAGACATCAATTTTGACAGAAAGAATACCCTCGCGTTCGCCTCTGTCAATCGCCAGTGTTTGGTAGGGCTTGAGATATTTGATTTTGCAGTTAAAATCGTAGTAGGTTTTGTAGGTCTCTTTTTCGTCATCGGCGGTGGTTTTCTTCACGACTAATGTTCCGAAATTTCGGAGTTGATGTCGAAGCATTTCTCGTACTTCCAAATGCTGACTGATGCGCTCGGCACAGATATCACGGGCTCCTTCAAGCGCTGCTTCTGCATCGGGGACTTGCATTTCTTCATTGATGTATGGGGTTGCAAGTTCAAGCGGATCACCGTTTAGCGTTTTTTGCTCCCAAATTAAATCCGCAAGTGGCTCTAATCCACGTTCAATCGCTACTGAAGCCTTGGTTTTACGTTTTGGTTTATAGGGAAGGTATAAATCTTCAAGTACGGTAAGCTCAGTGCATTCTAAAATAGCCTTCTCGAGTTCAGGAGTGAGTTTATCCTGCTTGCGAATGCTCTCCAAGATGGTTTGCTTTCGCTGTTCTAATAATCGAAGAAAGTCCGTTTCATCACGAAGTGATCTAAGTTGTACTTCATCCATACCACCGGTTACCTCTTGACGATAGCGGGCAACAAACGGGATGGTAGCACCTTCATCAAAAAGCGCAACGGTTTTTTCAACACGTGAAAGAGGGAGATTAAGTTTTTTGGCGACCGCCGAGATAATATTCAATTCAGTCATACATCAATGCTATTCAATAATTACAGTAAGAGAGCAAATATAAAAAGAAACCGAGGTGACATCCCCAATAAAAAAACCCTCAAACGCATGACACGAGTGAGGGTTTCCAGATTATGGGAGTCGATGCTTTAGTAGCGATAGTACTCCGGTTTGAACGGACCTTGTTGTCCAATACCAAGATATTCGGCTTGGTCCGGGGTCAGTTCATCAATTTCAACACCAATTTTGGAAAGGTGAAGCATTGCCACTTTCTCATCCAAATCTTTTGGAAGGACATGAACATCAAGCGAAAACTCTTCGGGGCGTGTCCATAGGGCGATTTGCGCCAAGACCTGATTGGTGAAGCTGTTACTCATTACAAAACTTGGATGGCCTGTAGCACAACCGAGGTTAACAAGACGCCCTTCAGCCAACAAGTAAATTGTATTTCCATTTGGAAGGATGTACGAATCTACCTGATCTTTGATGTTTTCTTTCTTCGCATTGTTGTTGAGCCATTTCACCTGAATTTCAGAATCGAAGTGACCAATGTTACACACAATCGCTTGGTCTTTCATGACTTCAAAATGCTCTGCACGAATAACATCTTTACAGCCGGTAGCGGTAACGAAAATATTTCCTTCACGAGCAGCATCGTCCATTTTTTTCACTTCGTACCCATCCATTGCTGCCTGAAGCGCACAAATCGGGTCGATTTCTGTAACAATTACGCGCGCACCATACGAGCGGAGGTTGGCAGCAGAGCCTTTACCTACATCGCCATAACCGGCAACAACCGCGACTTTTCCGGCAATCATAACGTCGGTTGCACGCTTAATGCCATCAACCAAAGACTCACGACAACCGTAGAGGTTATCAAACTTTGATTTCGTTACCGAATCGTTCACGTTAATTGCAGGAACTTTGAGCGTACCATTTTTCGCCATTTGATAAAGGCGATGCACACCGGTTGTGGTTTCTTCAGAAAGTCCGCGAATACCTTCAAGTAATTCAGGGTAATCATTATGAACCATAGCGGTTAGGTCGCCACCGTCATCTAAAATCATATTTAACGGCTGACCATCCGCAAAGTGCAGGGTTTGCTCAATACACCAGTTGAATTCTTCTTCTGACATACCTTTCCAGGCATATACAGGAATTCCGGCAGCGGCAATAGCAGCAGCGGCATGGTCTTGGGTTGAAAAAATATTACAAGACGACCAAGTAACGTCAGCACCCAATTCAACAAGGGTTTCAATAAGAACAGCAGTCTGAATCGTCATGTGTAAACAACCCGCAATACGCGCGCCTTTTAATGGTTTTGAAGCGCCATACTCTTCACGAAGTGCCATAAGACCGGGCATTTCCGACTCAGCAATTTTAATTTCTTTACGACCCCAATCAGCAAGACTGATGTCTTTAACCTTGTATGGGAGTCTTTCTTTGGTTTCGATCATAAAATGTTTGATTAAATTTAAATAAACAGCTTAGTAAAATAGGACTTTTTCGCCTGATTTTCAATGATTTATGCAATATGTGTGATAAACGACGAGGAAGGAGCTATCGTTCGGGGATGAGGTTGAGGTTGATTTAGCTGAAAGCTGAAAGCTCAAGGCTGAAAGTTTTTTGGGTTGAGGAAGTTGAGGAGTTGAGTGGAGCTGAAAGCTGAAGGCTCAAAGCTGAAAGGTTTTTGGGTTGAGGAGTTGAGAGGTTGAGAGAGCTAGGAGCTGAAAAGTATTTGTTGGGGGCAGAAAAATCAGCGAATATCCGCCAAATCTGCGTCATCTGCGTGCTATTTGATATTGGTTGAGGAGTGGAAAGTCGCTGTTCTGCCTCTTTACGATAGTGGAGCCGCTATTGAAGCGAAGGTTTCGTGAAAGTTGGCATCGTCTAACCAACTTCCATCCAAGTGCCGTTAGGCACGGGAGATATAAAAGGATGATCTTCGATAGGCACCCTAAAACAATGAACCACCATCCATCCCAAAAAACAAAACCCCTTCCACCAAAGGCGAAAGGGGTTTAAAAAAGAACTAAATGATATTACTCGTTACCGTTTGACGGCTCCGCTGGGATAGCAGGAGGAGTCTCGATAGGTAACTCGAAACGATCTTGAATAGGCTGGTCAAATCCGCCACGCTGAATTGCGCTGCCTTGTGTGGCATCACGATCGATAACAAAATTTGCAAGCAGGCATAAAGTCAGAAAAAGTCCGCCAAGAACGGAGGTTGATTTTGACAAGAAGTCTGCAGTACGTCTTGCACCAAGCATGTTACCGGCACCGCCACCTGCATTACCGGCAATACCACCGGAAAGACCGGCACCCTGTCCGCTTTGGAGTAAAATAATGATGATTAACAATACACAAAGAATTGCAATCAGAATAATGGTGAATGTATATAACATAATTGCTGGATAATTAAATGTTCTGACAGTCGGGAAATATAGCAGTTTTTATCGGTTTATTCAATTTGAATTTAACCCATCAAAAATAATGAATGTAACGGCTAGTTTGTTATTTTCTCAATAAAATGTTTTTAATCCTGTAGAATACTTATTATGCGACTTGTTTTCATACTACTAGTTATTAGTGTAATGGCCTGCACTCCTCAAGCGGATAATTCTGTGAGTGTGGAAGCTGAAAAGGAAACGCTAATACTGCTATTGGAAAGTTTCCTTTATGGTGCATCAATTAATGATTTTGATACACATGCTATATTTTGGGCAGATGATCTGATCTACACCGGTTCTGCTGGCACCCGAACCAATAAACAAAACATTCTTGATGGAATCAGAAATGCATCTCCAAATCCTGATGATTCGGATGTCGTTTATCATGCTGAAGATATTCAAATTCAACTTTACGGTACTACAGCTATTGTTGCTTTCAAGCTAGTCGCAACTTTTTCTGATGATACTGTTTCCCGTTTCTATAATACAGGAACGTTTCTAAAACGAAATAATCGTTGGCAGGCAGTAGCTTGGCAGGCTACACGAATCCCCTAAATTCATTTAAATAATCTATCTCTGCTTACTATGGGAAAAAAAGAATTCTCCGAAGAAGAACGCACTCATGTAATTGAAACGGTTTCGAAATATATTGATTTATCTGTTACTCCTTTTGGTAGTCCAGTTCGAGGTCCGGTAAGGATCGATAAACGCACGCCTATGTATGGAGGAAATGGAGTAGTGTATCTCTTTCAAATGTTTGGGGAAGGTGAGCTGGTAAATAATCGTATTGGTGCTTATATGGTACTATTAACAAAAGATGATGATGCCGGTTTTCACACACATGGTACACGAAAAGAGCAAGAATTATACATTGTTATGCACGGTGAAGGGCTTTATATGGATCGGGATGGAGCCTTTGGGGAAATTCGTCATCAGCCGGTAAAAAAAGGAGCTATAACCGCTGTTCAACGAGAGGGATTTCATGCCATAAAAAATACAGGTGATGAGCCACTTATTATTTTTGTAATTACAACTAACGAATTATAAAAAACTATTTAGGTTTCATTACTTATATTTGGCAAATCACTTAAAACCCGCCGGATATAAGTTTATGGTCACTCTGCTCATTACATTATTATCATTTAGTTTTGCACCCGATTTCGATATTCATGAGAAATCAGGACTTTATGCTACTGTTGATACATCTATTCATGTATCCGATATGCTTGAACGAGCCATTCAGTATCGTCGGAATCGTGAATTTAGCAAAGCCCTAGAGTTATTACCAGATATCATCAGAATAGCAAAAGAGAAAAACGATAGGGAGTTGCTCGAATGGGGATACCTGCTATCAGCCCATAGTTATCTGGGTATATTAGAGTATCCACTTTCTGAAGAGTATTATAGAAAAGCTTTATCCATAATTGAACCTGACGACATTCAAGGTTTCGGAACCGTCTATAACAATCTCGGAAATTTCTATCGAATTACCGGAGATATGGATAGGGCATTAGAATATATGTTTAGGAGCATATCTTACAATGAGCGATTAGAGGACAATCGAATTGCTACAGCAATAAATTATATCACCATCTCACAGATTTATGCTCAAATCAGCGATTATGCCAACGCAATATACTTCAACCAAAAAGCTCAGGAAACCTATAAAGATCAACGAAAAGATGTGTTATACATATCTATTCTAATTGTTTCAGGGCGACTTGCTGAGCAATTAGGGTTTCATGAGACTGCTTTAGCTCATTTCAAAGAAGTAAATGCCGTTGCTTCTGAAATTAATTCAAGAGGGCATTATATAGATTCCTATTTCAATATCGGTCATGCCTACATGAATCTGAAAAAGTTTCAAGAAGCGGAACAATATTTCGAGATCTATCTTGAGAAAATCGACTTAATTGAATCTCAATTAAGATGGAACAGACTAACTTACATCAGCAATTTTTACTCCGTCATAGGAAATCATGCGTTAGCCTTTGAGCTACACGAAAAAGCAATCGAAGCTAATCGAGGAGTTAATATTTCTCTTAATCAAGTAATCTTACTCCGAAATGAAGGACAAATAAACCGTAGGGTTGGCAATCATGAGAAAGCAAATATGGCTTTTCGGAATATTTTTGAAAATGATTCCTTTAACAGAGGTGATGTGTTTCTTCCCATTAATCTGTGGGAAAAATCAAGAAACCTCTTTCATATAGATCGAGCCAGAGCGTTTGAAGTCGCCGAGCTTGCTTTGAGAGAAACCGAGCGGGAAAGAAGACAAATTGGACTTGGCTCAGCGGTTACCTCTGGATTTTATAACCAATATTTCGATTATTTTGTGATACTTGCTCATGAGCATGCCAAAGATCGTAATTATTTACAAGCTGCAGAAATTCTGGAAATGGCACGTTCAAGAGCATTCCGAGATGATCTGATGTTTTCTCAAAATAGATCGCTATCCGCTCCGGATTCAGAATTATATGCTGAGCTTACTGCACTTAATCGTCAACTGCATCAACTTGAGCAGGATTTTTTGACCTCTGATGCCATTCAAATCAATCAATTCGAAATTCAGCGTACGAATCTCGAGCGACGCATTCATGTTTTAACTGAACAGATTCACCGACAAGAACCGGGTTTTCTTGCCACATTTGATGCTCCTGTTACTGATTTGCGTTCCGTTATGCGTTCGCTTAGCCGAGACGAAGGTATTCTTCAGTTTGCCGTTTCGGAAGATGTTTCTTTTGCTTTATTGATGACATCAACCGGATTTCACATGCATAATATCCCCTTAAATAGGCGAGATATGGCGGCATATATTACTTCCATTCGAGATAAAATCCAGAATAAAACGCCTTTAAGTGAATTAAATGCAGTGTTAGATGAAGCCGGTAAACTATTTCTTGGGGATTTACCAATTGCAAACCTAAATACAATTCTCGTTATCCACGATGGACCTATACATTATCTTCCCGTTAGTGCCCTAAGAATAAATAATCGTTTTCTGATTGAGAACAAGGTAATTCGTACAACACCGTCTATTTCCATCCGATCAATTCTACAAAATAAAGATCGCTCGCCGAACACAGATGTTTTAGCAGTTGTCAACCCTGATTTCGGTACTCAAAATCTCGTTTCATCCGCCATTCGTTCTAATGTTAGACCGTTACCCTTTACTGAGTTGGAAGGAAGAATGATTATTAATCACTTTCCGGGTAAGGTTGAGTTATTGAATGGCAAAAATGCTACCGAGTTTAATTTGGTCAATAAAAATCTTTCAAATTTCAAGATTATCCACCTTGCGACACACGGTATTTTAGACGACCGTAATTCAAGATTAAGTGGAATTATGTTGAGTGCACCTGAAAACTCTACCGATGCAGACGATGGATTCCTGCGTGTTGGTGAAATTTATAGTCTGAATTTAAATGCTGATCTCGTAGTACTGAGTGCATGCAATACCGGCATTGGACAAATTTTCAGCGGGGAAGGAATCATGGGTTTTCAGCGTGCATTTATGTATGCCGGCTCTCGTTCGGTTGCTGTTTCTCTTTGGAATATTTACGATCGAAACACCGCGCTTTTGATGCGCTATTTTTATTCCGAAATTGGAGATGCATTGAATCAAAACAAAAACCCTGATTACAGCATTGCACTCAGAAATGCCAAACTTACACTGCTTAACCAAGCGGACACATCGCATCCGGTGTATTGGGCATCTTTCGTGATGGTCGGCATTTAACTCATGCGCGTTCTTGTTTTTACTACGATGTTCCCCACAGAGGTTGACCCTGTCAGTGGTGTTTTTATCCATAATGAAGTAGAACAATTACGCTCTGCCGGTTTAGACGTTCATGTTGTCGTTCCAACGTTATTTGTTCCGCCGTTTTCTAAGAAATACTCACATCTCACATCTGCTTTAAAAAATAAAGTTAATACTCAAAAACGTATTTACTTTAGTGCACCGAATTGGAAATTTCCAACTATTGCCGGTTTTACACTTGGTCGATTACTTAAAAAATCCATCCAAATTATAAAACCGGATATCGTTCATATTCATACAGCATTTCCGTGTAGTTTAGCTCTTTTGTTTAGTGGAAAAGTGGGATGTCCGTTGGTCGTTACTTCACATGGCAGCGATTGGTACAAAGCCATCCCGCATACATCCACATTCAAAAAACTAAAGTCGGCGTTAGCTTTTGCAGATTCCATTCTTGCGGTTGGCGGTAAACTCAGAACATCCATCCAAACAGAACTTCCTGAAATTTCTAATCGAATTTCAACGCAACATCATGGTATTGATTTGGGGATGTTCCCCCTTACGGAAGACCGAAATTTCTTCAAACAGAAGTTGGTACTAGATACCAATAAACCTTTGATACTCACTATTGCCAATCGAAGCCCGGAAAAAGGGATTGATTTCCTGCTTGAGTCCATTGCATGTAATGAGCAGCTCCGAAGTATCCCATGTGTTATTATCGGAAAAAGGGGGAATGAAGCCTACGAGGTAAAACTCCGGCGAATCATTCAGGAACATGCTTTGAATGCGGTTCAGGTTTGGGATGCCATCCCCCATGAAACATTACCGGATTGGTACCGCGCTGCAGATGTTTATGTTCAACCGAGTAGATCAGAGGGATTCGGAATCGCAATTATTGAAGCAGCCGCTACGGGATGTCCGGTCGTTGCAACCCAATGTGGCGGACCCGAGGAAACCGTCACAAAAAATGTGGGAAATCTTGTACCTTTTGGGGATAAAAAACAACTTGCCGAGAGCATCGTTTCAATGGTAGAAAATAAAACCTGGGACAGGCAAAAGGAACGAGCAGAAATTGAATTGAGGTTTGATAAAAAGAAAAAAACAGAATCATTAGTTAACCATTACAAAGAGTTAATCCATGCATATCACACTGCACAGAAAAAATAAAGCCGTCCATTTTGAGGCGGTGAACGATTCGGGGAATACCATTCAGATTGACGGACCTGAAACCATTGGGGGAGAAGGAAAAGGGATGCGACCGATGGAAATTTTGCTTACATCCATTGCGGGTTGCAGTAGTTTCGATTTGGTTGAAATCCTGAAAAAACAAAAAGAGTCTTTAGAGGATATCAAAATTAGTATACAGGGTACTAGAAAGTCGGAGGGCGATGTAAAGCCGTTTACCCACATTGAAATGCTGTTTACACTCACAGGAAATTTGAACGAAGCAAAAGTGGAACGCGCTGTAAAACTTTCGGTTGAAAAGTATTGCTCAGTCGCTGCGTCTTTAGACCCTGCAATTCAACTCACGCATCGGTTCGAAATCATCCAACCATCCTAAAAAATGGATTCATCTTTTCTTTCCGAACTTTTTGATGAACATCAGAAAAGCGATCGCTGTCCATCTCCCATTTTAGTCACTGATTTTTTCAATGGTCTTTTAGGATTTTTGTATCCTGAGTTCAGCACTAAAAAATATCCTTCAGAAGAGAGCTTCCTGAAGGATTATGAACAACTCCGAAAAACGTTTAATGAAATTCTTTCCAAGCGCGGTGATAGTGAAGCCGTAAATGATTTTGCTATTTCAGATCGTTTTTTTGAGGCGCTTCCATCCCTAAAGAAAACCCTTCGAATGGATATTGAAGCCATGTTTGAAGGGGATCCGGCTGCCAAAACGATTACTGAAGTGGTTCGGACATATCCGGGATTTTTTGCCATTGCCGCTTACAGAATTGCGCATCATTTACACAGCGAAGGCCTGATTTTGATCGCACGAATGATCTCAGAACATGCGCACAGTAAAACCGGAATTGATATTCATCCCGGGGCGAAAATTGGTCATCATTTTTGCATTGATCATGGTACAGGAATTGTAATTGGGGAGACTACCGTGATTGGGAATTACGTTAAAATCTATCAGGGAGTCACCCTTGGAGCGCTTAGCGTGCGAAAAGAAGATGCTGCCGTAAAACGTCATCCGGATATTGAAGACCATGTAGTCATCTATGCCGGAGCAACCATTCTTGGGGGCAAAACGGTGGTCGGACATCACAGCGTTATCGGAGGAAATGTATGGCTCACCGAAAGTGTGCCTCCCCATTCAAAAATTTATTACAAAGCCGGCATCGAAGGTCCACAATAAAATGTGATTTTAGATTCCTTAGGTGATAAGAAAATAAATAACCTTTGAGCCTTCGAGTCTTAGCGGTTAATCATTAAAGAACAATATTTGATATGAAACTCGAATCTCTCGTCGGAAATACTCCTTTAGTCGAATTACAACACATCCCGGAAAACCCGAATGTGAAGATTTACTGTAAATTAGAAGGACAAAACCCGGGTGGAAGTGTAAAAGACCGAGCTGCATTTGGGATGATTTCCGGTGCCTTAAATCGTGGAGAAATTAAACCGGGCGACAAGCTTGTGGAAGCAACAAGTGGCAATACCGGAATTGCTTTGGCAATGATTGCACGTCTAAAAGGTTTGGAAATGACCCTCATTATGCCTGAAAATTCCACAAAAGAGCGCATTCAAACCATGGAAGCGTATGGGGCAAAAGTAATCCTTACGCCTGCAGAAAAAACAATTGAATATTCCAGAACCTTAGCCGAAGAAATGGCATCTAACGGAGAGTATTACTTGCTAAACCAATTTTCAAATCCCGATAATTATGGGATTCATTACAAGACAACCGGACCTGAAATTTGGCGCGATACTAAAGGTGAAATCACTCATTTTGTATCGAGTATGGGCACAACCGGAACAATCATGGGTGTATCGCGATACTTAAAAGAAAAAAATCCCGGCGTTCAGATTGTCGGAGCTCAGCCAACAGATGGCTCCTCCATCCCCGGAATCAGAAGATGGTCGCCGAAATTTCTCCCTGCCATTTATGATCCGGAACGTGTGGATAAGATAGTGGATGTCAGCCAACAACAAGCCACCGAAATGACCCGAAGAATGGCAAAAGATGAAGGTATATTAGCCGGAATGAGCAGTGGCGGCGCGCTATATGTAGCGCTCGAAGTCGCCAAAGGGTTAACATCAGGCGTGATTGTTTGCATCACCTGCGACCGCGGCGATCGCTACCTAAGCTCCGGACTTTTTGAGTGAATGATAAATAAACTGTTTCACTTTAGGGAAACTTTAGTATATTTAACTGATGAATAATAAACAGAAATTTAGAACAGTATCATTCTATAAACATTACTTTCAGGATTTTTTTAAAAAACAAACAAAGAAAACGAAAGCAAAAATACTCTGGACTTTTGAGTTAATTGAAGAATTAGAACGAGTACCAGAAACCTATCTCAAGCATATTGAAAATACAAACGGACTTTATGAAGTAAGAGTTCAAACGGGAGGAGATATTTTCAGAGTATTCTGCTTCTTTGATGATGGAAAATTAGTTGTATTAATAAATGGTTTCCAGAAAAAAACTCAGAAAACTCCAAAAAAAGAAATTGAATTAGCACTTAGAATCAAAGCTGAATATGAAAATGAAAAATAAGAATCTGATTACATTAGAAGAGTTCAAAGAAAAAAACTATGGCAAAATAGGTACCGAGGCACGTGATGAACTTGAGGCAGGCTATGAAGCTTTTAAAGTTGGAGTATTAATCTATAATACACGTATAGAGATGGGAATGACCCAAGAACAGCTTGCTGAGAAAGTAGGAACTACGAAATCATATATTTCAAAGATAGAAAATAACATCAAAGAAGCTCGAATTTCTACATTACAAAAAATAGTTGAGCTTGGTTTTGGTGGTAAATTAGAATTAAATATTCGATTCTAAAGAGTGTAAGTATAGCTCTTACTATTTTTTTATTGTTTTAATGATTTTAGCCTTACCACTTGAGTACAGGTTAATCGTGGTGAAACATTCCTTTTCTAAAATCCCCCAATCGCCCAATAACCTTTCAGCTTTGAGCCTTCAGCCTTCAGCTCAAAAAAAATCACCTCATGTTGATAAGCATGTTAATAAAATGCGCAAAACCTGTTGATAACCGGCTTTCTGACTTTTGCAACTTTAGTTATCCTTTTTTTCCAACCGCTATTCATACATTATCCACAGTTTAAGATAATTGATGCATCTGTGGAGAAACAAAAGCCCATTTATATGTCTTTTTTATGGCGAATGTGAACAACAGAATGAATAACAACTTAACTTATTGATTTAACTAATCGTTTTATACACATCATTTTCCACAAAACTTAAAAATTTGTGTTAGAATAAAGGATAAACAGATTATCCACATCTCCACAGCCTCTACAACTACAACTAGTTTTATATATAAAAGAAAAGAATAATAGTAATACCCTGTGGATAAGAAGAATTGGGAGAAAAATCATCCATCTAAAACCTTCACTTTCAATTCCTGTTTTAAAAACAAATCTCCTATTTTCATTTTATAAGAATGAATCCACTCCGAAAAGTTTGTTATCAACCAGTAACGAAAGTCCCGGTTTACCGTGGAGTCTCAAAACTTATCTCGACATTTCGTGAAACTTAGAGTATCCGAGCCTTCGTGGCTCACTTAAATTATCAACAGTTTTCAAGAAAAATTCTGAAATCGATTATATCTAAGGAGAAAAAAATGAATACTTTAACTGTTATCAGAGCCCCAAGAGGAACAAAACTTAATTGTAAGGGATGGCATCAAGAAGCCGCACTCAGAATGCTTATGAATAATCTCGATCCGGATGTTGCGGAGCGTCCCGAAGATCTTATCGTTTATGGCGGTGGCGGAAAAGCAGCCAGAAATTGGCAATCGTATCATAAAATCGTCGAAACCTTAAAACGTCTTGAGAACGACGAAACCCTGTTAGTGCAGAGCGGTAAGCCGGTCGGAGTGTTTCGTACGCATGAGCATGCTCCCAGAGTGCTTATATCGAATGCACAGCTCGTTCCTCGGTGGGCAAATTGGGATGAATTCCGTAAACTCGATGCCCTTGGCCTTACCATGTATGGACAAATGACCGCAGGCTCATGGATTTATATCGGAACTCAAGGTATTCTTCAAGGTACGTATGAAACGTTTGCGGAATGCGCGCGTCAACATTTTGGAAGTACATTATCAGGTCGTTTGGTTGTGACCGGTGGATTAGGGGGGATGGGGGGAGCACAGCCCTTAGCTGCCACCATGAATGGAGCCGCTTTTCTTGGAGTAGATGTGGATGAAACCCGCATCCAAAAACGAGTAGAAACCGGTTACTGCGACCAAATATGCCACAATTTGGATGAAGCCCTTGATATTGTGCTCGATGCAAAAGAAAAAGGAAAAGCTTGGTCAGTTGGTTTGGTAGGAAATATTGCAGAAGTGCTACCTGAACTGATTAAAAGAAACATCACGCCTGATGTGTTAACTGATCAAACATCCGCTCATGATTTGAAATTGGGGTACATCCCGGCAGGACGCTCTCTTTCGGAAGCTAATATTCTTCGTCAGGAAGATTATGAAAGCTACGAAGGTGAAGTTCTTGATAGCATGTGTACCCACATTGATGCTATGCTAGAGCTCAAGAAAAGAGGTTCTGTAGCTTTTGATTATGGAAATAATCTCCGCGGACACGTAGCCGATTTACGTGGAAAAAAAGAAGCCTTCGAAATTCCCGGATTTGTCCCCGAGTACATCCGTCCTTTATTTTGTAAAGGATCCGGTCCATTCCGATGGGCGGCACTTTCCGGAAATCCCAATGATATTGCGGTAACCGATAAAGCAGTATTAGAAACCTTCCCAAAACATGCCCACCTTGCCCGATGGATTCGTCAGGCGCGTGAAAAAGTGCATTTTCAGGGCTTACCGGCGCGTATTTGCTGGCTGGAATACGGCGAACGTGCTGAAATGGGGCTCAAATTCAACTGGCTGGTTAAAAAAGGAAAAGTGGATGCGCCGATTGTAATTGGCCGCGATCATTTAGATACGGGTTCTGTTGCATCCCCAAACCGCGAAACCGAAGGCATGTTAGATGGCTCTGATGCCATTGCTGATTGGCCGCTATTAAACGCCATGTTGAATACCGCCTGTGGAGCAAGTTGGGTAAGCTTACACCACGGAGGCGGAGTAGGAATCGGATATTCTATTCACTCGGGGATGGTCTCGGTAGCCGACGGAACCGAAGGAGCAGACAAACGCCTCGAACGTGTCCTCACCGCTGACCCTGGCACCGGAGTCATGCGCCACGCCGACGCCGGCTACGACATCGCCAAACAAACCGCAAAAGAAAGAGGGGTGGATTTGCCGATGGTGTAGGGGGGGATTATTGTAATTAAATATGTATAATCAATTTCAAAAAAAACGTTTTTAAACTATACATCTAAAAACTCAACAGGACTCTTTACATGTTCTAATTTTTTAGAAGATACATGTGTATAAATTTATGAAGGCTATTAAGGTACGATTGAATAGTACTGCTGCTATAATTTTTAAGCGTAAGCTTATGTTCGTACTTTTATATTAGCTGATTTTTATTCATCTTACTCCTGATTTAATAAAGAGTACACAAAATTATAATTAAACTTGCAGTAGGGTATGATGAATAGAGTTCATTTTAGCCTCTTGTTGGGGCACATGCTCCTACTTTCACAATCCATTTTTGAGTTAACTTGAACTCTATGGAACATACGAACAGAAATCACTCGAAGTACACGAATGGACAAAGAGTTTCATTAAAAGGCGATGCACATAAAAAAGGCCGTGTCGATAACCTTATTGGCGAACAAGGTGGCTTTATTTATTATGAAATTCTTTGGGACTCAGGAGACCTTGAAGTCAAAGCGGAGGAAGAGTTGAACAATGAGGTAATCATTAAGTCATCTTGGGACAGACTTGCGAACAACTTAATTGACGATTACAGAGACTTTACTATTGCAACAACTTTTCATAAAGTAAGGAATACAACTTCCAATACTATTTCAAGCCTAAAGGCTTCACGTACCATTTTCAAGCCTTATCAATTCAAACCATTAGTAAAATTCCTTAAATCCGACCTAAAAAGAATTTTGGTTGCTGATGAAGTGGGACTAGGAAAGACAATAGAGGCTGGTCATATTGTCCTTGAACTTGCCGCACGTGGTGATTTGCGCAATGTATTGGTTATATGTACAAACTCACTACGAGATAAGTGGAAGACTGAACTCCAAGATAAATTCAACATCATACTCAAGAAATATCAAAACCCTCATGAGTTTGTACAAGACATAGAAAATGATGTTGCTGCATCGAAAAAAAGCATATTCGGAATATTAAATTATGAAAAATGCAGGAATGAAAAGTTGCAGAGGGTAATAGAAGAACATAGCTATCGATTCGATCTATTAATATGTGATGAAGCACATAAAATCAGAAATAGCGAAACAGCCCAACATAAAGGAGTAGCACAAATTGTTGATCATTCTGATGCAGTAGTCTTTCTCACAGCAACTCCCATCATGACTGATATTAGAAATCTCCATAATTTGATTAGAGTATTGGACAGGGAAGGCTACAACACTTTTGACATTTTCAATAATGCAATCAATCAGAATAGACCATTCATAAAAGCGCTGGCAAAACTTAATGCTAAGCAACCGTTAATTCAGATTGCAGAGGAATTACATAATTCAGTTGTGCTTAGGGAGATGACTGCTGATGAAATAGTTTATCACAGTGAAGAATTAACGGTGGGAGAAATCTATAACGAGGATGCTCTATATAACCGTGCAAGAGAAAACATGATTAAAGGTTTAGATGATGTAGAAAATAGGGTCAAAATACAAACCGACCTAATTGAACTTAATAGTTTAAATCATCTGTACACCAGAACAAGAAAAAAGGATGTAATGAGCGAAGGTGATGTAGTAAAACGTCACCCAATAACAATCAAAGTTGATCTATCAGACAATGAATTGGCAATTTACAATTCAGTGATAGAAGAGTATGATGATCCTAATAACATTGGCCTCATTCAGCGAAAGAGACAAATGTCAAGTTGCATTGTTGCTTTCCAATCATCAAGGGCTGATTTGGAATATGGACTATATGATACAGAAACCAGTGATTCAAAATTTGAGGCATTTCAAAAAATAATTAACGAAATCGTTCTAAGAAAGAAAAAGAAATTAATCGTGTTTGCCTTCTTCACAAATACCTTACTGTATTTGAAGAATAAACTACGAGAATCAGAAATTGAAACTGAAATTATATACGGTGACATAATTGATCGAACTGAACGTATTGATAGATTTCAGCATGAAACAAAAATTCAAGTTCTACTATCCTCAGAGGTAGGAAGTGAAGGTCTTGATCTGCAGTTTTGTGATGCCATTGTGAACTATGACCTCCCATGGAATCCGATGGTTGTGGAGCAACGTATTGGTAGGATTGATAGAGTTGGTCAACAATCTGATGTCATAAACATTTACAACCTTATAATCAGAGGTACCATTGAGGAACGAATTCATAATCGTCTCTACGAACGCATTAATTTGTTTCGTGAAACTATTGGGGATTTGGAGGAAATTCTGGGTGAAACGGAGCCCCTTGGCGAGTTGATAACTAAAGGAATTGAAGCACTTTATAAAACAAAACTCAGCGAAGAAGAACAAAACAAAGAATTGGAAAGATTGAGCCTGGCTATTGAAAATAATCGACAGACCCTTAACAATGTTCGAACTCAATTAGCTGACTCATTTGCTAATGACATTCATTTTCAGAATGAAATTGAGGCTATTGAAAAGAATAACAGGTATCTAACTAAAGGCGAAATAATTAAATATATCGAAAGCATTATTCGGCTTAAGCTAAAAACTTTACAAATCAGGCATCTTGATCAAAACGTTTCGATCCTTGAAATTCCGGCAAACAGTAAAAGTTTAATTTTTGATTTCATTGAAAAATACAAGGATGATGCTATACATAATCCCGAGCTTGAAAACTTGTATAGAAAATTCAAAAAGCACATTGGATCACGTGAAATACACTTAACATTCGACCAACAGTTTGCATATCAACATAAAACAATAGAGTATGTCTCTGCTTTTCACCCATTTATAAATGCCATAACCAACTTCTTTTCTCAAAACGAATACAGTCAAAACCTAGCCTACAAATTGTCACTTCCTAAATCCTCAATTGTTAGTGACATTAAAATTGAATTAGGCTATTACATACTTGTGATCTATAAAATAAAGGTAAGTAAAGATTTAGGAGATGGTAAAATGATGAAACAATTTTTACTAAGATCCGCTATGGCCGATCTTAATGGAGATAAGGTAAAAATTATTGACAGTAAAACCAGCGACCATATTTATGGACTTGCTCAATCCAATTGTGAACAATTTCATTCCGATCTTAAACTTGATACTGACTTTATTAATGTGGTCAGACCATATATAATGATGGAAATGAAGCGGAATGAGGATTCAATTAGAGAAGACGAAAGAATCAAATTCATTTCAGGTATTAAACGTAGGAATGAGCAAGAAATGAACTATATAAATAGTAGGGTTGCTCGAATGGAGCAGATGCTGGAAGAGGGGAAAGGCATTGAGGCAATTCTTCGTAAAGAAATTGAATCTCTGAAGCAAAAGGAACGAAACATCACAATGACCCAGCAAAATGCGAGAGTTGAAGTCTCCCATTCTTTAATTTCAGCTAACCTACTTCAAGTCGTATGAAAAAATATCATATAGGATTAGACTTTGGCACATATCAGAGCAAGGTATGCGTTTATGATATTGAAAACGATACGCACGAATTTTTTCAGTTTGAAAATGGTACCTTTTTTATCCCTTCCAGAGTTTGCTTGACCAGAAATGATAAGTTTTTATACGGTGATAAACCTTCTGACTACAAAGAAGAGTACACCTATTTCAAAATAGCTTCAGCTGAGGACGAGGAATTTCATTCTGAAACTTTTGGAACAGGAAATCCAATCTTAAATTTCTACAAGTTCAATGAATTTAATAATTACAGTCCCGAATTTCTATCTGTAATTTATCTTACCAATCTACTGTTTATTGTCAAAGGCAAATACAAGAAAACATCCAGTAAAAATGAAAATACTGGTGGTTTGCTTGGCCGACTTTTTCAATCAAACACTGCTAAACAAAAGACCAAATTCACAGTACAGCTTGGAATTCCCACTGAGTGGTCTCACGAAAAAAATATTCGTAGAAAACGTAAGTTTGAGAATATCTTAATCCTTGCTGAACTTCTTCAAAAGGAGTATAGTACTCATGAGATTTTTCTTTCAAAATCTGCTAATCAATTGAAATCAGATGTACATGACCTTTACACATCTCATAACTTCACGAACAAAAACGATTATCAGACTTACCTTAATAACCTTGGTTTATCCGTTTATTCTGAAACTGCTGCCGGTCTAACATTCATTGTTAAATCAGGTCAATTATTACCCGGATATTATGCCATTCTTGATATTGGTGGTGGGAGTAGTGATGTTTCATTCTTTTCAGTCATTAATGATCAGAAAATACGGTATCTGGCATCTGAAAGCTATATGATTGCAGCGAATAACGTGTATAGTAAAACCATCGTAAAGACCGATTCTGTCGAAAAACTAGGGCAAGCTGAAATCAAAGTCAGAAAGCAAATCGAAGATGGAAAGTGGAAAGGAACAAATTTGGAAACTCAATTGAAGTATGTAAATCAAAACATCAACTCTGTTCTTTATAAATTATTTAATAAGAGGGTTTACTTTTTTGATAGAGATATGATCAAAAAATTTAAAGATCAGCCAGTAATTCTCTATGGCGGTGGATCTAAACTGCCAATAATAAATTCTGGTAAAATTAAAATTCACGATAATGGTGTCAGGGCAAATAGAAACGGACGAGTTACAGAAGAAATAATTAAGAAATGGACTTTCATGGAAAAACAAAAAATTGAAAGGTACTCTTCGATCATCAATATTTTACCTTCTACAAATACTTGGAAAAATGAACTCCCATTGCTGGTTGTTGCTTTAGGACTTTCATTTATTCATTCCCCTGGTGATACCGATTGGTTTAGTGATGAATACTATAAGCCTAAAGATGGAACCGGAGATAGATTGGTTCCGCATCCTTTTAACGAAGGATATTTTATCTACGATGTTTTAAATTCAAAATGGAAATAAGGCACAGTGCTCCAACAAACGATATGACACATCCCTCTACTGTGCTGCTGGAAAGGTCATTTGGAAATGATACTTTTGTGATATTAGAAAGTCCAGAGACACGTGTCATATCTGGCCGTTGCAGCAGGCTTTGTGGTGTTCCGGTTTGAGTTTCTTCCGGGTTTAGATTTTTTTCTTGTGGTGCCGGAACTTCGAACATCAGCCGTTTTTTAACACCTTTTGTTTTGTCACTTTTATAAAACCACATTAGCCAATTCAAAACCCAAGCTTTGGAATACGGTCATATTACCCAAGCCCTCACAATAATTATATTTTATATCAACTTTGTCAGGTTAAAGTTGACTTTTTTACTACAATAGCTAATTTATTTAAATTATTATTCGTATCATTATAGTCAGGTTAAAGCTGACTTTCAGACTATGAAAAATAAATTTATATCAACGCAATCAAATCAAATTCTTACTCATTTCAATGAGATGAATAGGGAGTGCTTTGACTACTCTGAAGCACGAACAGCATTGCCGGATTCCAGTGAAAGTGCATTAAAAGAACTACTCAGTAATATGGTTAAGAGAGGGCTTTTGATGAGATTGAAGAAAGGTTTGTACTACATCATACCTTATGAACAAGAAGCCCATTCTTTTATGCCCGATTGGCATTTGCTGGCGGAACCATTAACTAAAGGTACAGAACACTACATAGGTTATTATTCTGCTATGCAGATCCATAACCTAATAACGCAGCCATCACTGAAAGAACAAATCGTTGTTGCAAAACAAATACGACCATCGGAAATAAAAATCAAAGAAGTTCCTTTTCAATTCATCTATCACAACGAGAAACATTTTTTCGGTTCAAAGAAAATTTGGATTGATAGCTTCAATAAAGTCATATGTTCCGACCTGGAAAAAACCTTTATTGATTGCTTATTCAAACCCGATTATGCTGGTGGAATTGTTGAAGTGGCAAAGGCAATCTACACTTCTAAAAACAGAATAGATTACGATACACTTCTTGAATACGCTAAAAAATTTGATTCGCAAGCGGTAATAAAAAGATTGGGTTATCTTTTAGAAACATTAGACATCAATACCCAAATTATTCAGGAACTACAACAAATGAAAACGGCTTCGTATGTGGTGCTTGATACCGAATTGCCAAAAACGGGAAAGCGAATTAGCCGCTGGAGTATTCAGCAAAATCTGGAAACTGAAACCATTAAATCTGCCATCTACACATGATTAAACCCGGCGAAATACAAAATAAGGCACGTGAGGTTGGTGTGCGAGATCAGCAGATTGAGAAAGATTACATCCTCTCATGGATTTTACAGGGCATTGCTCAACATAAGCAATTATCTAAAACCATTGTTTTCAAAGGTGGAACCGTTTTGAAGAAGGTCTATTTCGAAGACTACCGCTTTTCAGAAGACCTCGATTTCACCTTGCTTGATAACGGGATTTCAAATGACCAAATAATTGAATGGTTTTCAAAAGTTTTTGAACACATCAGAGATGAAGCCAATATTCCTCTTGAAATAATTGATAAAAATGAACATAAAGATGGTGGCATCAACTTCTACATCAGCTATGTAGGTTCGCTCGGTGGATCGGGAGCCAATAAAAAGGTCAAGGTCGATATTTCAAGAAGTGAAACATTGGTATTCGATCCGGTCATGAAAAAAGCGTTTCTGGTTTATACAGATCTGAAAGATCATGAGCTTCTTTGCTACTCTCTTGAGGAAGTCTTGGTTGAGAAATTGAGATCTGTGATGCAACGCATGCAGGCGCGTGATTTTTACGATATATGGTACCTTCTGGAAATTCATGAAATGGATATCAACTTCTATGTTGAAGAATTTCGAACCAAGTGTAAGAGCAAGGGAATCGACCCAACTGAATTTCACAAGAAAATGGAACAGCGGCTACCACAATACAAAGGACGTTGGCAATCTTCCTTGGCTGATCAAATTAAAAACTTGCCTGACTTTGATGAAGTGGTTAGAGAAGTGATGCGACATGTAAAGAAATTAGAATTATGACGCAAAAAAAATTTGAAGATTACCTATGGGGAGCGGCCAACATTCTGACCTGTAACAGCACCTACAAAGAAGTGGCGGTTCAGTGATTAAATCAAACTTTGTGTTTGGTTGCCAGTGAAGTGCTTCGAAACATCGCAGTACGCATATACTTGACCGTTAAAACCCTAAATCCAACAAGTCTGAATATCATCAAACCTTAATTCACTTTTTATTTCTCGAACCTGCACGTTTTGGTTTGCCCGTTGATTTTGTAACAGGCGTTGAAGCATTTCGGTTAGTGCTTCTTCCGGGCTTAGATGTTTTTCGTGTGGTGCCGGAACTTCGACCATCAGCCGTTTTTTTAGCACCTTTTGTTTTGTCACTTTTGCTTACTGCATTTTTGGCGTTCGGGCGGTTACGACTGTTTTTTGGTTTACCCGAAGCCGATTTTCCATGATTAAATTTCGGGGTATCAGCTGTTTGAGGCAGATCAGGCAGTTAAGCTATTGTTTACCCAAACCAACACCCATTCAGGAAAAACTACTCAACTTGAAGTTTTAAAATGGGGGCCATGCGTTGCACAAAACAGTTGGAAAATCACAAAAAAAGTGTGGCATTTTTAAAAGCGCTAACCATTTTTCCGGTATTCGTTATTGTATTACTGTCATTCTTTTGAGTCATTTCTAAATCATACAACTAATTTTTGATGAAATCTATTTTACTTAAAACCGACCTTATCACTTTAAATTGAGAGCTATACCCGGTTATGTAACCTCCGAAGGATTAACCCCAAATTCCTTTTTGAAGCTTGTGGAGAAATAATTCACATTGGGGTAGCCGACGGCTTTGGCTGCTTCCTGAACGGTGAATCCTTTATCGGTTAGCAGGACTTTCGCTTCGTTCAGACGTGTTTGTTTTATGAACTCGTTCAGGCTTGTTTCCTCAGCTTTATTCCACTCTTTATATAGTTTAGTGCGGCTCATAAAAAGTGCATCTGCAAGTACGGTGATGTTCAGAGCCGGGTTGGCAAGCTGACGATATACAATTTCCCGTATCTGTTTCACAAATTCGTTTTCAGTGCTGTTGGCTTCATTTATATTGCCTAATTTCAGTATTTTTTCACGTCTTAAAACTGCGGCAATCTGTGAGAGCAACAACTTGCTTTGGATAGGCTTGGTTAAATAAATATCGGCACCGGTCGAGAGGCCTGTTTCAACGTCTAAATCATGATTTTTGGCTGAAAGGAAAATCACCGGTAGGTGTTTGAATGCTTCTTTCTCCCGAAGATTGGAAACAAATTCCAAACCATTCATGCCGGGCATCATCACATCCGAAATCACCAAATCAAAATTATTTTGTTTTAATATATCAAGAGCCTCTAAGCCATTAGAAGCAACTGAAACGTCGTAATCCTCTGATAAAATGGAATGTAGATATCCCTGAAAGTCAAGATTATCTTCGACAACCAATATTTTTTCAACTCCGGCATTTGGATTTTGCTGGATTGGCAGACTACTTTTTTCAATACGGACTTTTGGTTTTAATTCCTGAAGTGGTGCATTTTCGTGAATTACAGTATCCGTTTCCCTGAAATGATTAAACCCTTTTTTGAGAAACACTATAAATTCAGCTCCATCTCCCTTTTTTGATTTCAAGCGAATCGATCCCCCCATATGCTTGACCAATCCCATCACTAAATATAATCCAATGCCGGTACCACCAGAAGCTTTGTCTCCGTCTATCTGATACAGGTATTCAAAAACTTTTTCGGCTTCTTTAGGATCAATACCAACACCCTCATCCTTCACAATTAATGAGATTTCATGATCATAGTTGATGATTTTGACAATGATGATTGATCCTGAAGGTGAAAAACGAATGGCATTACTAAGCAAGTTGATTACAATCCGTTCCCAGGCATTGGTATCCACATAGATGAATTCGTTGATTGTATCTGATTCAAAAACCAGTTCAATCCCTTCTTGCTGAAGTTTGGAATGAAATTGACCCATAATCTGCCTGGTTAATTCGGTAAGATTTACCGGGCGGATTGTTAGTCTGATAGCATCAGCATTTAGCTTGGTAACATCCAGAATTTGATCCACCAAATTTTGCAAACGGTAATTATTTCTGTTCATCATCTGAAGCTTAGAAATGGCGGAAGTCGATATTCCCTCCGGTTTTTCCAGAAGATCCTCAAGTGGTCCGGAGATAAGCGATAGTGGTGTTTTTAGCTCATGTGTGATGCCCGTAAAGAATCGTGTTTTTTGTTCTGCTGCCTCTTTAAGTGCTTTGGTTTGGGCATCCACGCGTTTTTGTAGATTCCGTTCACGCTCTTCGAGAACACGAGTTCGATATTTAATTCCACCCAAAACAAGAAACACTCCCATAAGTCCTATCAAGCCGAAAAACCAGGCGGTTTCATAAAAATAATGAGGAATGGTAATCATGATGGAAGCTTTGGTATAATCGGTGCTACCGGTGCGATTTACCATTAATTGAAACCCATACGTTCCGGGCGGAATATTTGTGATAACAGCTTCCCGACTCCGGGTTCCACTTTCCCAGTTGGGGTTAATGCCTTCCAGTTTATACCTGAAACGAATTCTATCGGAGGATGAAAAACTCGGTGCCGAAAATGTTATTCTGAGGTTTCGCTCACCTCTAGGAATCCGTATCTCTGTTTGTTTACCGATAAAAAGTGAAGTATCAGAATATAATACTTCTTCAATTACCGGTTGTGGAATAGGAAGAAAATTTCCTTCCGAAATTTTTAAAGGATCAATAATGGTCATTCCTTTTTGGTTTGGAAACCATAGTTTGTGATCTTTAGTAAGCAATCCTGCAGGCTGAACGCCGCCATTGGCTTCGCGGTTGACCATTCCATTTCGCTCGTTAAATGTCACAATAGATAAATCACTGATTTTTCTATCAACGTAGTGATTTAACTCTTTGAGCGAAATTCGCATTATACCACCATTAGAGCTGATCCATACATAGCCATCAGGAGTTTTTATGATTCTGTGAAGTGAGTTTATTATCAGCCCGTCACGTTCTGTTATGCTACTTACCGAAATGGAATAATCTTCATTCAAGATCACACGATTCAAACCCAGATTTTGTGTTGCGAGCCACAGTGTATCGGGCGATTGAAGAAAAATATCCCGGATAAAACTTGATGTTAAATCACTGTTTGAGTTTGTATAATGAAGAATTTCATCATTTTTTTTGATAGAAAGTCCATTTCCATTTGTTCCGAAATAGAGGGTTCCATCGTCGCTTTCACGGATTACTCGGACGCCACTGAGCGCAGGGTTGTATTTTCTTTGCCAATTATTGTTTTCAAGAATACCCATTCCCAGGTTGGTACCTGCCAAAAGACGCCCTCTTTTGTCCCTGTGCATTGCTTCAATGGTGAGTTCATCATCAAACAATGCATTAAATGCTTCTTCCCTTATCCAATCATCAATATCATTATCATACAACCAAAGTCCACGTGCCCAAATACTGGCATATAGGATACCATCAATATCCTCGTATAAAAAACGGATGATGTTTAAAGGAAGGCTGCTATTTCCTTGATTCCAGTTTCTTATTTGTTCCCCATCTATCCTGTAAATTCCATTCACAAAACTACCTGCCCAAATGGATTCATCCTGTGACTGAATTACGGGATAGATATTGTCAAATCCGGGTATCTGATTAGAAGTTACGTTTGAGACATCGCTTCTACGGATCTGGAAAACACCGTTTCTGTTTGTTGAAACCCAAAGCGAGCCTTCGTGGTCAATTAGTCCGGACTGAATATCGTTAGTTTCTAAAACTTCTCGTCCGTCTATAAAGACTTTATTATTTGTTAGCCGAATAGATTCCCCATCTAAACCATTATAAACCAGATTAATTCTCTCGCCAATTGATTGGAACACGGGTTCGAGTTGAACAATTTGTTCTGTTTCCACATCAAATGAGAAAAATCCCTCAGAACTGTTAATAATAAGAGTACCGTCTGATTCTTTATGAAGGTTCCAAACTATAAAAGAATCTTGTTCTGACCGATATAGATATTCTATGGATGAAGCAGTTAATGAAACTTTAAAAAATCCTTGGTTGCCCATCACCCAGACCTCATCGGTTTCAAACTGTATAATTTGCATTATATCTTTCGGGGGAATCGGGAAGTTGTCATATTCTAAAATCAAAGATGTGATTCCATCGTCCCACAACACAAGTCCATTATCATTTACAGCAATAATTCCGCCACCAAAAGTAGATTCAATGGCCCAGGTATCGGAATTTAAAAGCGGCTCATCCAAGGTTATAAATTGTTCTGCATCTCTGTTAAACACGGCAATTCCGCGACGGGTTGAAATCCAGATTTGTCCATCTTTTGCTTCAATAATTCGTACAGCCACTCCCGGAAAGTCGCCCATAGTTTCGGAAAACGTTTTGAACGTTAAGCCGGTTTTTCGCATAATCATACCCTCGGCATGTATCATCCACAACTCATTGAAGTTCGTTTTAATCATCCCCGCAATTCGATTCGAAACTATCCCTTTTGTATTTCCCGAATTAAAAACTCTGAAATCATATCCATCAAAACGAATCAGTCCGTCGAGGGTGGAAAACCAGAGGTAGCCATTATCGTCTTGCAAAATACGATTCACAGCATTAACCGGAAGACCGTTCTCAACTGTATAGTTTTGAACCTTGTATTCCTCGGGTTGATTAATCGAAGTACTTTGCAGAATTAGAGAAAAATAAAATATCAGGTAGGCCAAGTTTGACTATATAAAGGGAGTTTAAGGGTAATTAAGAACAAAATTAAAGATATTGCGAACAATATAGAAGATATTGCAAACAATATGAAAGATGGAGTTCTGTAATTTAGTACGAATTCGCAAACGTACTTTTTGTGTGATTATTCCATTTTTCATTATGCTTATAAAAGAAACCTAACTATGATTCACATGAACTCATCCTTGCCTGTTGTAACACATTACAACTGTACCCGATTGCCCATGTTAGTGGCATTGCTTTTACTCGTTATTATGACTCTAATCGGCAAAGCGGTACAGGCACAGTTTTCCGTGGGGAGCGATACAACTATAGTTCTCTCGGAAATAGAAAACGGTTTTTATGCCTCCTCTGCATACCAGCAGGTAAATGATTTTGATGAATCCGGTATCGAAATCAGTGATTCTCCCGGTTTGCTAAATGTGGTTCCGGATGCAAACAACATTATTTACGTCAATAAAAATGTTTCCGGCAGCAGCAATAATAGTGGCAGTTCCTGGGGCAACGCCATCCCGGAGCTGCGCGATGCCGTGGCCTGGTCTATTACTTGGGATGCTACAACAAACGGCAGACTTCAAATTTGGGTAGCTTCGGGCACTTATCTGCCAACCGGTACTAGTACCGCCCGTAATGCTACTTTTCAGTTGCGGAATGGTGTTGAGATCTACGGTGGCTTTGCAGGGGGTGAAACATCACTTCAGAGCCGTAACTGGATAGAAAATGTCACCATTCTTAGTGGGGATATCAATAATAGTGGCACGTCCACTGGCAACAGCTATCATGTAGTAACAGGCAATGGAACCAATAATACGGCTATTTTAGATGGTTTTACCATAACTGCCGGTTATGCCGAATCTATAACTAACACAGCACAAGCTCGAGGTGGCGGGATGTTTAACAGCGCCGGCAGCCCCACTCTTATTAACCTCATTTTCTACGAAAACTTGGCAAGTTTCAATGGTGGTGGAATGAATAACGAAAATGGCTCAAGCCCAATTCTTACCAACGTCACCTTCACTAATAATTCGGCATATAGTGGTGGCGGGATGTATAACCGTGGAGGCTCAAGCCCAATTCTTACCAACGTCACCTTTATCGGTAATGAGCAAATAGGTGGCAGTGGCGGTTTAGGTGGTGGGATGCGTAACCTTGAGAGCTCAAGCCCGTTATTGACTAACGTAATATTTACCAGTAATTCGGCACATAGGGGGGGCGGAATGGCTAACTCGTTTTCTTCAAATCCGGTACTGAACTATGTCACTTTTAGTAATAATACGGCAACCAATAGTGGTGGTGGTATAATAAACACAAATAACGCAAATCCATCCCTTTCCAATGTCATCTTTACAGGCAATTTGTCTGGTAATAAAGGCGGAGGTTTGACTTTTGAGAATAGTTCAAGATCGACTCTTAGAAATGTCATCTTTAGCAATAATGAGGCACTTAATTACGGTGGGGGGATGTCTATCGAAAGTACGGCAAACACGACTCTTACAAATGTAACCTTCGAAGGTAATACAACTACTTCGCCAAATGGCAGTGGTGGCGCTATCTATAAAACGAACACCGGCAGTCTCAATATTACCAACGTCATTATGATCAACAATAACATCACCCCGGCCATTTATTTTACTGAAACTCCCCCTTTAATCTCCTTTAGCCTGATTCAAGGTGCTGGCGCCAGTGGAAGTGGCTGGAATAGTTCTTATGGCACCGATGGCGGTGGAAATATCCTAGCAGACCCCATATTTGTCTCTGACGAAAATTCCAATTATAACCTGAATGAACTCAGTCCGGCCATCAGGGCGGGAAATCCCAATACGAATCTTTCCCTTTTTCCGGGTGGACCAGATAATCCAACCGACCTGTTGGGCAACCCAAGGGTAATGAATGGTATCATCGATATGGGTGCACTTGAGTTTCAGGGCAAAGTGATATACCCTAGTGAGAACAACATTATATACGTAAATCAGCAGGTTGATACAGATGCAGCGGATTATATAGCCGGAAATGGTAACTCATGGGCCAATGCCAGCCCCGAACTCTATGAAGTTATGAACTGGGCGCAGACCTGGGATGCTGCTACAAACGGCACCCTTCAAATTTGGGTAGCCGCGGGCACTTATACTACATTTCAATCCTCTAGAGGTCGCAATGCTAGTTTCCAACTAGTAAATGGCGTTGAATTTTATGGAGGCTTTGCAGGAGATGAAACAACTCGAGACAGCCGCGACTGGAATGAGAACGTCACCATCCTTAGTGGGGAATCCGCTATCGGTGAGCCCAGTGAAAATATCTATACTGTGGTAACTGGTAACAACACCAATAATACGGCCATTTTAGATGGCTTCACCATAACTGGCGGTAATGCCGATGCCACTTTCGGAAGACTTAATGATGGTGGTGGCATGAGGATACTATCGGGTTCTCCCACCCTAACTAATATCATCTTTACCGGTAATTCGGCAACTGGAAATGGTGGTGGTTTATTGATCAGAAATTCATCAAACCCAATTCTTACCAATGTAATCATCACTGGTAATTCGGCGGATGGTAACGGCGGTGGTATTTCCAACGAGGTGGGCTCAATTCCGATTCTAACCAATGTTACTATCAGCGGGAATTCGGCGGGTAGTAACGGCGGCGGTATTTCCAACTCCGGCTCTAACCCCTCCCTTACCAACGTAATTATTTGGGGAAACACCGCTACAAACGACGAGTCCATTTTTAATAATGCAAGTACCCCTTCGATCTCTTTTAGTTTGATTGAAGGATTAAATCCGGCCGGAGATGGAAACCTTAATGGAACTCTCACTACCAACGACCCTCAATTTACAGATTCAGCAAATGGCGATTTCACTCTGCAAGATAACAGTCCGGCCATAAACGCAGGAAATCCCAATACGAACCTTTCTCTGTTTACGGGCGGACCTGGCAACCCACTCGATCTGGCGAGCAACCCACGGGTAATTAATGGTACCATTGATATAGGTGCGTTTGAGTCTCAGGTGATGGAAATTATAACCGTTTCTGTGGAAATCACTGGTGCTCCGGGCTGGCGCATGATGGGTGTTCCGGTCACTGGTCTTACTGTAGCCGATCTTGCCGGACAAAATCTGGTGCAGGGCATACCCGGCTTGTCTTACGATGGGTTTATTCCGAACTTGTTTATGTATGATCCGACGGCAGCAACCGGCAATCCAGATGAACCTACCGGCGCTTATGTTTTTCCTGCAAACGGTGCAACGGAGCTGACACCCGGCACAGGCTTCATTTGGTACATGTGGGGACCGGAATCTAATCCTGACGTTCCTGAGAGCAAACCCTTCCCGGTTACCATAGAGGTTGATGGTACGCAGCTGCCCGCTGACGTTTCACTTGGGATCCTTCCTGAGGGATGGAACCTCATTGCTAATCCGTTTGCAGAGTCGATTTTCTTTAATCAAATTACGAACGGAACCGACTTATTGAATATACCCGGTCATGTCTGGAATCCAAATGAGGGAGAATTTGGCTCCCATGTTTTAACAACATCAATGGAATCGGACAACAAGCTAACAGTATGGCAAGGTGTATTTATTGAATTGGCTATGGCCACTAAGGTCGTAATACCACATTCAGCCAAAACAACCGGCGGTACCTTTCTGAATAGTGTGCCTGAAGGTAATCCCGAAGCTTCAGGACAAATCGAGTTTATGCTGGAAGGATTAGATACCGGAAATCAGGTGCGCGACCGCGCAGCCATCCTTTATTTCCATGACCAAGCTACAACAGAATGGGATAGTTGGGATGTAAGTAAACTCTTCTCGCTTTCATACAGCTGGGCAACAGTGGCGTTTGTTGGAGAGCGTAACGGAGAATCGGTGCTCAAAGCGCAATATTCCTTGCCTTACGATTTGGAAGGCTCGTACCAAATTCCAATAGATATCCAACTTCAAAACAGTTCAGGTAATTTTCGCTTGTCATGGCCGATAGTGTCTAATCTTCCGAATGGTGCTGAATTTATACTTTTGGATACCCTCACCGGACAGCAATACGATTTAACACAACAAAACTATGTTGAATTTTCGATGGAAGACCCAAACAAAGGCGAAGCGGTAGTTCCATTCCCATTCAAAAAACCGGAAATTAAAACGATGGCACAAAAAGACGGCAATCAGCGGTTTGTGGTCATTGTCGGTTCATTATCCACAAGTACGGATGTGGAACCTGAACTTCCATCCGAAGTCGCTTTATCACAGAATTACCCGAACCCGTTCAATCCAATGACTGTCATTAGCTATGAGCTTCTACAGGTTGATCAAGTACGACTTCAGGTTTTTGACATAACTGGTCGCCTAGTGGCAACGTTGGTGAATGAGCCAAAAACCGCCGGTTCCCACTCAATCACCTTCGATGCCCGAAACCTCGCAAGTGGCGTTTATATTTATCGTCTGCAAGTAGGTAGCAAGGTTATAAGTCGGAAGTTGACGTTAATTAAATAATTTAATTCAAAAGCTCAGAATTCAGAATGGGCTCGTTTCTATCCATGATCAGAAATGTAGCCTTAATTTCCAGAGCCGCTACGGCATAGAAAGTCCTTAGATCCCCGTTAAAATTCTGAATTCTGAGCTCAACTATCCTGAATTGATAAGATATTAATTCACTTTTTATTTCTCGAGCCTACCCGCTTTGGTTTGCCCGTTGTTTTTGTAACAGGCTTTGAAGCGTTCCGGGTTGTGCTTCTGCCAGGCTTCGGTGCAGATCGTGTAGTGCCGGAACTTCGACCATCAGCCGTTTTTTTGTCACTTTTGCTTACTGCATTTTTGGCGTTCGGGCGGGTACGAATGTTTTTTGGTTTACCCGAAGCCGATTTTACATGATTAAATTTCGGGGTATCAGCACCGTCCGCATCATCAGCTGACTTTTTACCATAGGATTCTGATTTCACACCTGTAGCATCAGTAGCACTTCGCTTCCGTGCCCGTCGCGGAGCTGCTACTTTCCGTGAACCCTCAACGGCCTGCAATAATGAGGCTTTTTCTGAGTCGGTCAAAAACCGCCAGGTACCAGTGGCAATCCCATCCAAATTGATATTCATAACACGGATTCGCTGCAACCGAATAACACGATAACCCAATGCCTTACACATCCGCCGAATTTGCCGGTTCATCCCCTGATTCAGAATAATCCGAAAGGTTTGGGTATTGATTTTTTCTACCGTGCACCGACGAGTCATAACCCCAAGAATTGAAACCCCCTCCGCCATTTGGTTGATAAAACCGGGTGTTACGGGCTTGTCAACGGATACGATGTACTCTTTGTCGTGTTTATTACTGGCTCGCAGGATTTTATTCACAATATCCCCGTCGTCGGTGAACAGAATTAGCCCCTCCGAATCTTTGTCGAGGCGACCCACAGGAAATACACGTCCGCCGTGGTATGCCAGGGCTTTCAAAATATTATCGGGATCGGTGCGATCGGTCGTGGAAGTAACTCCCACGGGTTTATTGTAGGCCAGATAAACACGTTCAGAGCGCATTTCTATCGGATTTCCATTCACAAGAATGCGATCAGTTTCTGAAACCAAATCACCCACTTGCGCAACTCGTCCATTCACGCGTACCTGGCCTTTTTCAATCTTGCGGTCAGCTTCCCTGCGGGAACAGATTCCGGCATCACTAATGAATTTGTTAAGACGAATTGGCACGATAATTATTGGGATTTGAGTTTGGAAAATTTGGCAGTAACAGCACTATCAATGGGATACAAAATACCGAATTATTGGTTTGATGTCTTAATTTTTCCGGATGTGAATTACTTGAGCGAAGGTTTTTATTTTGAGGTGCTGGAGTTGGTGAAGTAATTCAAAATTCAAAATGTAAAATTCAAAATGGGGCAACCGGGTTATTCAAATCGATTGCCTTTTTTAGTTAGGGAGTTGGCCTGAGATATTAATTTCCGCGCTTACGCTTAATACATTTTTGGTATGATGGGCTCTTAGCTTCTTAATACGTAATCCATGTAAACCTGTTCCGAGTTACGGGTTTCATGTTGCAGGTTTTCTTGTTTTTTAAATACCTGTTTATATTTAATTAATACTCCCAAGTCTAGACCGTCACTTTCCCGAAGGGTCGGGACAAGTCGAAGGGTTGGTTGATGAAGCTTCGTTATTCTATTAGCCGCACCACACTCCGCGTGGGACGTTGCCCTACGCTACTCGATGCAACGCCCCGTCAGGGCTATTTTTTCTAAGCGTCTCATATAGTTATGCCTTGAATTTTGTTCACATTCCAACATAAGTCCACCTCGTCATACTAAGATTAAAATATCCAAAAAATCGCTTAATACATTTGAGGGGTATGACAGAGTTTTTCAATCTCTGTCATTTGTAGAATAGTTTGACTACATGCAGAAATTGCTTGGTTGCTCTGATAAGTAATAGCCCTGACGGGGCGACACAAAATCGAGCGTGGGGCAGCGTCCCACGCATTGGTCGATTTTGGCTCGACTCTTGTCACTAAGAGCTAAATTAGTGAACAATTCGCTTCTTCGTAATTTGCTTTCAAGAATTCAATCAGTATCATAACAATTTTAATGGGCTTCAAATTATTTGAACCCCACAAAATCAGAAAAACCATGAGCAACTTACTCAAAGACATTTATTCCCCGGCTTTTTACGACAGTTTTTCTGATACCGTAAGTAAAGTCATGCCTTCTTTTAACAAAGCCACATTCTTAAATCTCATCTTTGACGACAACTGGGAGAACAAAGAGCTAAAAGACAGAATGAAACATACTTCATTTGTTTTAAATAATTTTTTGCCTGATGACTTCGAAAAAGCAGCCGACACCATTCTAAACATAATTACCGAGCTTCGAAAACGGCAAATGCGCGAGATAACAGTTGAGTACATGTTTTTTCCCGGCTACATCGAGACGTTCGGTCTTGACCACTTTGATACATCAATCAAAACAATCGAATGTGTAACACAATTTACAAGTTGTGAATTTGCCGTGCGGCCGTTTATCATTAAGTATGGCGAAAGGATGATGAAGCAAATGTACCAATGGAGTTTGCATGAGAGCCATCATGTAAGAAGATTGGCGAGTGAAGGTTCCCGGCCAAGGTTGCCCTGGGCTATTGCATTGCCCGAGTTCAAAAATAACCCAAACCCGATTTTGCCGATTTTGGAGAATCTGAAGACCGACAATTCGGACTATGTAAGGAGAAGCGTAGCAAATAATTTAAATGATATTTCAAAAGACAATCCAAACATCGTAATTGCTATTGCTGAACAATGGAAAGGCTATGGAAAAGAAACCGATGCTTTAATAAAACACGGCTGCAGAACTCTTTTAAAACAAGGGAATCCTGAAATTCTCAATTATTATGGGCTAAATGTAAGCGACAAAATTCAAGTCAGGGATTTAAAGATTCTCACTCCACAAGTTAAAGTTGGCAGCGATTTGAAGTTTTCATTTACGCTAATAAACTTGGATAGCAAAACACAAACAGTTAGAATTGAATATGCCATTTATTACCTGCGACAAAACGGTCAGCTTTCCAAGAAAGTTTTTAAAATTAGCGAAAGGGAAGTAAAACCAACCGAGAAAATCATATTTAATAAAAGCCAAAGCTTCAGGATAATTACAACAAGAAGGTTTTACATAGGCCAACAAAAACTATCCATAATTATTAACGGACAAGAAAAACAAGAAAATACGTTTGAACTTATTTAATGACTGTACTATTAGAAACTTCAAGACTATGGTTTTAAAAGAAAAGAGTAATTAATACAACATGAAAAAAATCCTCATTATAAACGGGCATCCCGACAACGAGAGTTTTAATTTTGCACTCTCTAACGCGTATAAAAAAGGTGCCATTTCCTCTGGAGCAGAGGTTAAAGAAATTATCATTAGGGAGCTGGAATTTAACCCAAACCTGCAATTTGGGTATCGTAAACGAACAGAGTTGGAGCCGGATTTAATAGATGCACAGGAAAAAATAAAATGGGCTGATCATTTGGTTTTGATTTATCCTGTTTGGTGGGGTTCCATTCCTGCCATTATGAAAGGCTTTATTGATAGAGTTTTTCTTCCGGGTTTCGCATTTCAGAAAAGAGAGCAATCAGTTTGGTGGGATAAACTATTGAAAAACAAATCAGCCCGAATTATTTCAACCCTCGATCAACCGGCCTGGTATTATTGGCTTGTTTACAGAGAGCCAAGTAATAACGCCATGAAAAAATTGACGTTAGAGTTCAGTGGCATTACTCCCGTTCGAGTAACAAACATTGGCCCGATAAGACTTTCTAAAGAATCTTTTAGACAAAAGTGGATTGAAAGAATTGAAAAGTTAGGGGAGAAGAACAAATAAAAAATGAACCTTTAAATGCTCTCAATAAATTATCCTCCTCCAAAGTGAAGTTTTTTGGGAGCCCAATATGGTTTTAAATCAAAGTACACTTATGAGTTCTTTGAGACTTAAATTATAATATTGAGCCTGCTCCGAAATGTTAATTATTAATCACAAATTCTCGAAGACACGAAGTTCACAAAGTTAAGTTATTGTTTTTACGTTTAAATAAACGAAGACTGTATAACTTATTTTGTAATTCGGATTAATCGGAGTGGGCTCAATATTCGATAATAAGCTTGCTCTAATCCCTTCAAAAAAACAAAATGAAATACATACACACCATCTCAATCGCCCTAATCCTCCTCTTTACGGCTTGCAATCAGCCCCAAAGCCAAGAACCGGATTCAAGCCCAAATTCAGATGAATCCATTTTTAATGCGGCGTTAGCCGAAGAACTTGGTGCTGATGACTATGGAATGCGTCAGTATGTAATGGCTTTTTTGAAAGCCGGTTCTGTTCGGAGTCAGGATGCAGAAGAAGCGGCAAGAATTCAGGCCGGACACATGGCACATATCAACAAAATGGCTGAGGAAGGATATCTCGTTTTGGCCGGCCCGTTTTTGGGTGGCGGCGATATTCGAGGGATTTTTCTTTTTGATGTAGATTCTTTGGAAAAAGCAAAAGAGCTTACCGAAGCCGACCCGGCCGTTCAAGCGGGTCGTTTGGTTATGGAATTACACCTGTGGTATGGTTCGGCTGCATTGATGAAAGTAAATGAAATTCATAAAACCATAGCTAAATTAGCATTCTAACCTCATATTCACCCTTCCTTATTCCTTAACTGATTCCGCAATGGCCCCGGTTCGTGTTCTTCCCAAATAGGTTTTTCGGGGATGGGATCGATGTGGATTTTCTTTTCTTTCGCTGGTTCTGATTTTTTAAGTAGATAAAGATTGTTGATAATTTCCTCTAATAAATCATCACAGCTTTCTATGTAACGATCTATCTTCTTAGCATTATACTTTTTGAGTACTGGGAAGGATACAGATATCAGAATTATAGTTAGTACAATCGCCAACCAAAGTAAATCAAGGAAAATCGAACTTGTTATCATTGCTCCTCCACCAAATAAAGCAATGAAAAAAAGATACATATACACTTCAGATTTAAACGACATCCCCCATAAACTTCTTCGGGTAACTCTGATTTTATATTTATCGCCGAATGGTTGCATTAACACGCTCGTCTCATAACTACCACTGGAATCCATGTTTGACCATTCCAAACGATTTCCTTTTCGTTTGTTTTTTAAACCACTGAAAAGATTGTAAATACTGCTTTTATAATTATGATTTAGCTCATTCAAAAGGGTATCAAGAGCTTCGCCTTCGGGAATAAAATCAATTACTTTCTCGCTGTAAATAATTTCACCTGAAACTTCACTTTTATGACCAGAAAGTACATCTTCTACCGGCATAAGTTCTTGAGCTGCTTCACGAATTGAATCCGGATTAATTCCAAGTTCAGACGCTAAATCGGTTAATTCATCTAAACTGAGACCTTTGTCAGAACCCGTTTTTTTCTTTTCCAAACCGGCTTCCAACTCAGAGGCTCTGCGGATTATTTTGGCAATTTCTTCTTCTGAAAATTTTTTATCTGACATTTTTATGCAAAAATGATGTGATTAAAAGTAAAGCAACCCTAGTAATGAAGCACTTTAACGAAAAAAAAGAATGAAAGTTGAGTCCGTTTTTTAATACTAAGAAAAAGAAACGCAATGACACAGGTCTAAAAGTTACACTAAGTTGTGATTTTTTATTTTCTCCCGCCCCAGCCTCTTGGAATTAGATAAAACTCTGTCATTCTTCCATCTATATAAAATACGTTTTCGCCATCAAAGATAGCATTTTCTTCAAGCATGATGCGAATATTACGATTCCACTCAGGGATAAAAACTTCCGCGTTCAACTCAATAGAATGTGCGGTGTTTGGGAAGAGGGGATAGTCTCCGGCTCCGGGTACACCTCCCTGCGCATCCCATAATCCAATGGTAGTTCCCGCGCCATGACCATGATATCCCAAAGGATGTGTATAAATCGTGGCGTTAATGCCTTCAGCGCGTGCCTTTTCTAAAGCGGATTTCAATATTTCATTTCCAGTTCTTCCGGTTCTGAATTCAGCGGTTAAAATATCCTGCAGACGATTTCCGATTTTCAACGCATCTACCAAACCTTTCGGTGGAGCCGTCTCTCCCTGACGTAATACATAGGCCTTTCGTTGTGTGTCGGTCGTTAATCCCAGGTATGTAATCCCCAAATCCATGTGGATAATATCTCCGGGTTGAATAACATTCAAATCATAACTTCCCGAAAAATCTCCGGTATGCTCGGTTTGTCCACTTCTGATAACCTGTACGGTTGGATGAAACCACGCCGAGAGTTTCAATTCTGCAATTCGTTCTCTGAACCACCATTGCACATCTGTCGTGGTTGTAATCCCCGGAGTAATAACGGCTTCTGATAATCCTTCTTCAATTATGTGATGTGCAATCCTACTAATTTGACGATAGACCGTCATTTCTTGTGGGGTTCTTGTTTCAAGCCATCCTAACGAAAGGTTTTCAGCAGAAACAATTCTTGATTGCAACTCCTCTGACAGACTGTTCTTCAAATTAAGATAATCGGTTAAAGCAATTCCATCCGCGTGAGAATGATGCTCAGAAAAGTTCAGACCTATTTTTTGAGGATTTCTTTCGGCTACAATTTGCCCAAATCGTTTCCATTGGTCGGGTTCATCCTCCACAAACCACTGCGTTTCGAAAAATCCGATGTTATATCGTGCAACGGCAAGGCGCTCAAACGGTCTCCCATCCCCCGGATTAAAAAACATAAGAATGGTTGTCCGCCGTGAGGACTGCCACGTTGCCGGTAACATGGTGAGTAAAACCGGATCTTCATTGTATTCACGCGCTACTAACACCCACATATCGATTCCTTCGCGTTCCATCAGTTTTGGAACAAGATGCTCTAATCGGTAGAGTGTCCATTCATCCATTACCTTTGCCTGATCTCTAAGGGAAAGTATATCAGGTGTATAAGATTGAGCAAAAGCATTTCCTGACCACAGAAAAAGTAGGGCAAGAGTAAGTATTCGTGTTTTCATGGCTTATCGTTGTGTATGATGGATAGCGTTACGTTGCTAAAATATCAAAATGCATGACTTATTTCACTCATATCATCAATAAAACATTGCATTTTCAACACTATCTAAGTTTTGCTCTTTATCATCATTCATCTATCTTTAAAGGATGACCATTTACGGCTTATGTACATTTTTGATCAAGGAATATTAGTGTGAATACGATTCGACTTAAATACCTCTATAAAGATTTAACCAACCGACTCTCGGCGCTTGAGCATCATTATCCCGAAGTCCGTTCTTCGCGTGAACGTGTGGATGCTGCGCTAAATTCGGGGGATGTTTTTTATGGCATCAACACCGGTTTTGGGATTTTAGCCAATAAACGCATCAGCCATGAGCATCTCGAAAAACTGCAACACAATCTAATTTTGAGTCATGCCGTTGGGGTTGGTCAACCGGTCCCCAAAGAAATTGCCCGCTTGATGCTTCAACTAAAAATTCATGCCTTGGCGCAGGGATTTTCTGGCGTTTCGGAGTCCACGTTTAACCGGTTGCAGTGGTTTGCAAAGCATGATTACATCCCGGTAATTCCAAGTAAAGGAAGTTTGGGAGCATCGGGAGATTTGGCTCCGTTGGCGCACATGAGTCTTCCTTTAATCGGACATGGTCATATTTGGTCTGAGGATGGAAGTGCATCCATCCCCGCAGCAGAAATCCTAGCGAAACATGGCGTGGAGCCGTTAAAGCTGCAACCGAAAGATGGATTGTCGTTAATCAACGGAACGCAATTTATGAGCGCTTATGGAAGTTTTGTACTTGAAAAAGCCATTTATTTGCTCAAAATGGCTGATCTTCTTGCTACGGTTAGTGTAGAAGCTCTTCAAGGGAGCATCACCCCGTTCGACGATCGCATTTATCAAATTAGACCACATTCCGGACACGGAAAAGTAGCTTCAAACGCCCGATTGCTACTTCAAAAAAGCGAAATCTTGGAATCACATCGCAATTGTGGAAAAGTTCAAGATCCATATTGCTTACGTTGTGTGCCTCAGGTGCATGGGGCAAGTCGTGATGCCATCGAGCATGCTTCATCCATCATCGAAACAGAAATCAATAGCGTAACGGATAATCCCCTCGTATTTGAAAACGGGGATATTGTTAGCGGGGGAAATTTCCACGGTCAACCTTTGGCGCTTGCTATGGATTATGCCGCCATAGCCTTGGCTGAGCTGGGAAGTATCTCAGAGCGAAGAACGTATCTACTACTCGAAGGTCATGATGGCTTGCCCACGTTACTGATGCAAGATACCGGCATCAACTCCGGCTTTATGATACCTCAATACACCGCTGCGGCGTTGGTGTCAGAAAACAAAGTACTTTGCCACCCGGCTTCGGTCGATTCTATCCCCTCGAGCCTCGGACAAGAAGATCATGTGAGTATGGGAAGTATCAGTGCTATGAAACTCCTTCACGTTTTTCAGAATGTACAGCATATTCTCTCGGTTGAGTTGCTCACGGCGGTTCAAGCCTTAGATTTTCGCAAGCCACTGCGTCCGGGCAGGGGAGTCGAAATCTTCCATGAATATGTTCGCTCACGTATCCCTCATGCGGAAGAGGACACCTATTTTAAGCCATTTTTGGATGAAAGTCTTTCCATTATCAAGGATACAGATACCATTTCAGCCATTGAACATGAATTAGGAGAATTACGCTAATGCCTGTTTTAAAAAACATATCCATCCTTTATACGTGCAAAGATGAAGGAGCTCAGCACGACATCCATCCCATAAAACAAGCTGCCGTTGTTTGGAAAGATAATCTGATTGAATGGGTTGGGCACGAAGCCGAAATTCCTGAAATGTATCTTTCGGAGGATGTGTATGATGCCAAGGGACAAATGTTGATTCCAGGTTTGGTGGAGTGTCATACGCATTTGGCTTTTGGGGGATGGAGAGCCGATGAGTTTGAAATGAAAGCACTCGGCAAACCCTATATTGAAATTGCCAAAGCAGGAGGTGGAATTCTAAGCACCATGAAACATACCCGTGAAGCATCACCCGATGAGCTCACCGAAAAATGTCTTACTCATCTTTCGGAAATGAAAAAGTTGGGCATCACAACCGTTGAATGCAAAAGTGGCTATGGACTCAATGTTGAAGACGAGCTCAAATTACTTTATGTCTATCGCACGTTAGATGCGCTTCAGCCTCTTGATATTATCCCAACGTTTTTAGGGGCACATACTTATCCCCCCGAATTCAAAGAAAACAAGCAACGCTACGAGGAGCTCATCATTAATGAAATGATACCGCATATAGCAGAGCAAGAGTTAGCGCGCTTTTGTGATATTTTCGTGGAAGAAACAGCATTTGGGTTGGATGCGGCAAGGAAAATATTGACGGCAGGAAAAAACTACGGACTCATTCCAAAGCTGCATGCTGATCAGCTTACATCTGGGGGCGGGGCAGAGTTAGCCGCAGAAATGCAAGCCGCATCAGCCGATCATCTGGAATATATCTCAGATACTGGAATACAGAAAATGAAAGAAGCCAACGTAGTAGCTGTCACTCTGCCTTTGGCCACATTTTATCTCCGACAACAACCTGCTCCCGCGCGAAAAATGATTGATGCCGGGTTAGATGTTGCCGTCTCCACCGATTTTAATCCGGGATCTGCGCCAAGTTATCATCTTCCGCTTGCGATGAGTATGGCTTGTGTGTTACAGTATATGAGTCCGGCTGAAGTACTAAAAGGAGCAACCATAAAAGCGGCCAAGGCCATACGCATGCACCACCAATGTGGGTCCATAGAAAAAGGAAAAAATGCCGATTTTGCACTAATTGATGCGCAACATGTAAACCAATGGCTTTATCACTTCAAACCAAATGCTTGCACCACCACCTGGAAGGACGGAAGAATTATTTGGAATAGAGAAGATGGGGTGTGATATAATCACCTGAGTTTTAATGAAGCCTCTATTTTTCTATATATTAGTGAAGAAAAACACACAGTATGAGAATAACGGAAAGAAAATATCTTGATGCATATATGCAATCAGTAGGAGAAAAAATTCCTATCATGATTGATGCGTTTGATTTTTCTGAAAACCGTGGTGATTTTGTCTATTTAACAAAAGCTTCTGCAGTTTACTCTTCCAATATTGAAGGAAATAGTATCGATCTAAATTCATTCATGAACTATGAAATGAATAAAGATAAATTTCGAGCGGGAAAAGAGATTCAAGAAATAGAGGATTTAATTGATGCGTACGAGTTTGCTCAAAACAATCCGTTAAATGAACAAAACTTACTTGAATGCCATAAAATCTTTTCAGACATCCTACTTATTAGAAGTAAACGTGGTGTTTACAGGAATGAAAAAGTTGGTGTTTTCGGAAAAACGGGTCTTGCTTATTTAGCAGTTGAGCCGGAGTTTGTGGTTCGGGAGATGCGTCAATTTTTCGATGACTTAGGGGAGATAATCTCTGCTACTTTGAATGTATCAGAGGTGTTTTATTTTGCATCAATCATTCATTTACGATTTGCTCATATACATCCATTTAGAGACGGTAACGGTAGGGCAGCGCGACTCATCGAAAAATGGTTTATTGCTACCAAATTAGGAATAGATTTTTGGAAAATTCCATCTGAAGAAAATTATAAAAGAAATCAACAGCACTATTACGACACCATCAATCTTGGGGTCAATTATTACGAATTGAACTATGATAAATGCATCCCATTTCTCGAGATGTTGCCCAATTGTCTAAAATAAAGTAATCCGGGATTATCCCATCCCCCTTTGAAATTCACCGTTCTATCTCATACTTTCCTAAGAAAAGATGAACAAATGTATTTATAACTATGAGATTCCTGTCTATCAATCCGGCTACCGAACTTCCGATTCAAGAATATGAACCCCATTCCGAGAAACAAATTGAACACATATTGGATAGAGCCGTAGTCTATCAGAAGGAGTGGGCTAAAACTACGCCCGAGGAAAGAGTGGCTTTAATCAAACAGATTGGCAAAACACTACTTTCGAATATGGATTCCTATGCAGAGATGATTACACTTGAAATGGGTAAACATATTCGGGAGAGTCGAAGCGAAATAAAAAAATGCGCCAGCTTATGTGAGTATTATGCCACTCATGGGTTAAACATACTCCAAGATGAAATAGTACAAACCGAGGCTAAGAAAAGTTATGTCTGTTATCGTCCTTTGGGAATCGTCTTGGCCATCATGCCTTGGAATTTTCCGTTTTGGCAAGTCTTTCGTTTTGGAATTCCGGCAATCTTAGGAGGGAATTACATCCTCCTGAAACATGCGTCTAATGTTTCAGGATGCTCACTTTTGCTCCAAAAGCTATTTAATTCCTCGGAGAACAATATCCTTTCTTCTTTGTTCATCGGAAATGATGAAGTGGCAAAATTAATCGCAGATAAACGAGTGGCGGCGGTTACTCTAACCGGAAGCACCGCTGCGGGAAAAGTCGTTGCATCTATAGCAGGAAAACATCTAAAAAAGTGTGTAATTGAATTAGGGGGAAGTGATCCTTACCTCATTCTTGAAGATGCTGATATTCAAAAAGCTGCGATAATATGTACAGACAGCCGACTCCTAAATGCCGGACAAAGCTGTATTTCCGCAAAACGTATGATCGTACATCAAAAGGTTTATGATGATTTCTTATATACCTTTAAATCGATGATGGAATCAAAGGTCTTTGGTGATCCTATGGAGGATAGTACTCATATTGGTCCTCAAGCACGTGAAGACTTGCGAAACAAGCTTCACAAACAAGTGCAAATCGGATTAATTGAAGGCGCAGAAAATCTTCTGGGATGCAAAATACCGGTTCAAACCGGCTTTTATTATCCACCAAGCATCGTTACGCTCAAAGATGTGAATAATCCTCTGTTTAGAGAGGAAGTATTTGGTCCGGTTGCGACAATAATTAAAGCTAAAGACGAACAAGAAGCCATTCACATGGCAAATGATACCGATTTCGGACTTGGAGGTGCTGTCTTTACTTCTGATCTCGAAAAAGGGGAGTATATTGCCGCATCATTACTCAATGCGGGTACTTGTGTAGTAAATGATATGGTTAAATCTGATCCTCGAATTCCTTTTGGAGGGATAAAAGATTCAGGCTTTGGCAGAGAATTAGCGTATTATGGACCAAGGGAATTTATGAACATCAAATCTGTAGTTATTCATTAGAACAATGGTAAAAAAGGGGATTGGTTACTTCACAACACATTCAATAGCTCGTGTTACTCCGGCAGGATACTACATAGAAGTTGAAGAAGGCACTGCTTTTCTTCCCTCTAAAAAATTGGAAGTCTCATTTGAAGAAGGGGATGAAGTTGAAGTATTTATCTACCATGATAAAGATGGGCATTTGACTGCAACACTTAAAAAACCTCTATTACAATTGTCGGAATGTGAAGTATTAAAGATAAAATCAATCCTGGACTCGGGTGCATTCGCTGATATTGGTATTGAACGTGATTTATTTATCCCACATGCCGAACAACAGGAAACCGTCTTACCGGATGAGTCATATCCTGTTGTGATGTATCTCGATGAGAAATCAGAACGATTAGCCGGAAGTACTAAAGTGGATAATTTTCTGAAGGAAGTGATTGAGTCAGGAGAACTAAAAGAGGGCGAAGAAAAAGATTTACTTATAGTAAAAGAGACGGAGTTAGGCTTCAAAGCAGTGTTTGATAAAAACTGTCTCGGAGTACTTTATCATAATGAACTGAAGATTCCTGTTCAAGTGGGGATGAAACTCAAAGGCTACATAAAACTTCATCGTGAAGACGGAAAAGTGGATTTATCGCTTCGTAAACCTGGATTTAATGAGATATTGGATGCCAAAGAGATCATCATTGGTAAACTGGAACTAGAGAAAGGGTTTTTGCCCTATCATGATAAATCAGATCCTGATGAAATAAAAAAGGTTTTCGGAATGAGTAAACGCACTTTTAAAGCTGCTGTCGGAAATCTTATGAAAGATGGAAAAATATCCCTTAGTGAAAAAGGGATTTCCTTAAAAAAATGAAACGAAACAAAAGATCTTTATCTAACGTAACAACACATTAAACTCATCATTTTAATTTGAATCACTATGGCACGTTTAAGAAAATCAGATACCGATAAGATGCTTTTTGGAGTCTGTGGAGGTCTTGCAGAATACTTTGGATTTGACTCTACCATCATAAGAATCATTTTCGTTACCCTTGCGATTCTAGCCATAGGTTCGCCGGTGCTTATTTATATCATTTTGGCACTTGTTATGCCAAGAGGGTGATTAACAAAAGACGTTTTTAATTACGATAATCAAGCCCTTCTTTCCTAAAGTCATACCCACTTGGTCTTTGGAATATTCTGATGCCAAATTCTGAAGCCACCGCCATTAAGTGATCAAAAATATCGGCTTGAATCGCTTCATATTCCGCCCATGCCGTTGTGTTTGTAAAGACATATACCTGTAGTGGTAGCCCTGTTTCAGTAGGTTGAAGTTGCCTAACGAGCATCAATAAGTTTTTGTTAGAACGGGGATGACGCTTCAAATATTCAATTATGTATGCTCTGAAAGTACCAATGTTTGTAAGCCATCTACCATTTGTGATAGCCTTTGTGTTATTGATCAGATGCTTTTCATTATAAGCACTAACATCTTTCATTTTTGCTTCGATATACTCCCTAAGCAAATGAGATTCCGATAAACGCTGAATCTCAGAATAAGTCAAAAATCGTATCGAACTGATATCTATAAACAGATCACGCATAATCCTTCTTCCCCCTGATTCACTCATTCCTCGCCAATTTTTAAAACTGTGCTCAAGGAATTTATGTGTAGGAATAACAGTAATCGTTTTATCCCAATTTTGGACTCTAACCGTGTTTAAAGCGATATCTATGACATCACCATCCGCATCAAACTGTGGCATTTCAATCCAATCACCGACTCTTAGTAGATCGTTATTTGTTAACTGAACACTTGCTACCAAAGAAAGGATGGTATCCCTGAAAATCAGAAGAATAATTGCTGTCATTGCACCAATACCACTCAAGAAAATAAGTGGTGATCTATCGGCAAGTGATGCAATAATCAGGAAGGTTGTAATGACATAAACAAAGACTTTACCCAGCTGAATATAGCTTTTAATCGGACTACGCTTAGAGCGTTCAGTCATCATATAGATGGTATGACCTGCAGATAAAAATGCATCGATTACTCGAGCTACGACCAATATCATCGTCGCTGATGTTACTCGTGTAATTACATTCGTGAGATCTTTGTGAATTTCAGGAATGAGTGGGATTCCGTAATATAGAACCAATAATGGTATAATAAATAAGGCTCTTTGCGGCAATTTGTGCGCTAAAACGGCAGCGTACCATTCGCTACTTGTTTTCTCATCTAATTTCTTTAACAGTCTAATAATCCAAAGGCGAATAATAACATGAATGATAGTTGAAAAAGTTAGTAGCAGAACGAGACCTGTTATGGCCTCTGTTAAATCCCCCTGAAGAAAATCTGGTAAAACCGATACTATTTCTCTTAAATATGGTAACTCTGAAGTTGAATTCTCTATGTTTAATTGTTTTGAAACAAGTAATAAAAATACAGTTAACTTTCATAGATTGGAACTAATAATCTACCTTAACTTGTCTTCTCAATTACCTAAACTATTGATTATATTTAAGAACCCCAGAAGAAGACAAATCACAACACCCTTATAAGAACCATAAGTAAAGTAATGTCAGTAATTTATCCAGTATATGATGTCATTGTAGTAGGTGGCGGACACGCAGGTAGTGAAGCTGCTGCTGCCGCAAGTAGAATGGGTTGTACTACACTCTTAATAAGCATGAACCTTAATGCCATTGGACAAATGTCATGTAACCCTGCCATGGGTGGCGTTGCAAAAGGACAATTACTCAGAGAGGTCGATGCCCTTGGCGGAATCTCAGGTATTGTTAGTGATCGATCAGGTGTACAATTCAGAATGTTAAATCGTAGTAAAGGTCCGGCTATGTGGAGCCCGAGATCACAGAACGATCGTATGCTTTATGCACAATACATTCGTGAGGAATTAGAAAAGCTTGAGTTACTCAGTTTCAGACAAGATAATGTTGTTGAAATACTCATTAAAGATAAAAAAGCTTATGGGATTAGAACTCAAACGGGACAAGAAATTCATTCCAAAACAGTAGTTGTAACAAGTGGCACCTTTCTTAATGGGTTAATTCACATAGGTGAAAAGAATTATGGGGGTGGGCGTTCAGGTGAGCGTGCATCAAAAGGAATCACAGAATGTCTTGAAGCAGAGGGATTTTTATCCGGACGATTAAAAACTGGAACGCCACCACGAATAGATGGTAGAACAATCCATTATGATGATCTTGAGGTTCAGTATGGAGATGATGATGCTACACCATTTTCATTTTTGACAGAGAAGCTACCATCAAAAGAAGAGCAGCTAACTTGTTGGATTGGCTACACGGATAATAATGTACACGATGTACTTAGAACCGGTTTTGATAGAAGCCCAATGTTTAATGGAGCAATTAAATCAACCGGTCCAAGATATTGTCCAAGTATTGAGGATAAAATTAATCGATTCGCAGAACGCGATCGTCATCAGCTCTTTTTGGAGCCTGAGGGATGGAATACGTATGAAATGTATTTAAATGGATTCTCAACAAGTTTACCTGAGGATGTTCAATATAAAGCCCTACGATCCATCAAAGGATTTGAAGATGCGGTGATGATACGTCCGGGTTATGCTATTGAGTATGATTATTTCCCTCCGCATCAGATTTGGCGGAGTATGGAAACAAAAATTGTGGAGAATCTTTTCTTTGCCGGACAAATCAACGGAACTACGGGTTACGAAGAGGCTGCGTGTCAAGGATTAATGGCTGGAATCAATGCTGCAAGAAAAGTGCAAAAGAAAGAAGCTGTTATTATTGGTCGCGATGAAGCGTATATCGGAGTTCTTATTGATGATTTGGTTAATAAAGGTACAGAAGAACCCTACCGGATGTTTACTTCAAGAGCGGAGCATAGAATATTACTGCGACAGGATAATGCGGATCTCCGCCTTACGGAGATGGGATATTCAATTGGTTTAGCAACGCGAAATCGTTATGCAAAATATCTGAAAAGAAAAGAGGAAGTGGGATCCTTGCTTAAATTCCTTTCTGATTATAGTGTTGCTCCAAATACATACAATAGTATGTTAGAAGGACTCGGAACATCCCCGCTGAAACAATCCATAAAACTTCCGAATTTAATTACGCGCCCTCAAGTAGGAATGAATCATTTGATGATTGCAGATGCTGAATTAAAGGAAAAAATAAACTCTATCACCTCTGATATTACCGTTATTGAGCAAGCGGAAATTCAATTTAAATATGCCGGTTATATTCAAAAAGAATATGAAATGGCGGAAGAATTGAAAAAGAAAGAGGATATGAAGATTCCTGTAAAGCTTGATTATTCAAAAATTAAAAGTTTATCAAGTGAAGGGTTACAAAAATTAGACAGAGTACGACCAGAGACAATTGGTCAGGCAAGTAGAATCAGTGGGGTTTCAGCAAGCGACTTATCCGTACTCATGATTTATCTAAAGAACTAAAACATGGATCACAAAATTATAGAAAAAAATGTTTCACGTGAAACATTGGAGTATGTCAGTACACTCTTAGAAGGGTATGAAAAGAAGCTTAGTGAGTACACCGAAATATTGTTATGGTGGAATCAAAAAATAAATTTATTAAGTGCAGGTGTTACAAAGACTGAAATAGAAAAGCATATAGTCCACAGTCTGTTTTTGTCAATCTGTGCTGTTATTCCGAAGAAGACGGTCTTGGCTGATATTGGCACTGGCGGAGGTTTGCCGGGCATTCCACTAGCGATTTGTTTTCCGGATAAAAAATTCTATTTAATAGATCGAGTATCTAAAAAAATGGCTGCATGTCATGATATGATTCAACAGTTGCAATTAAATAACGTTGAAGTGTTTACCGGAGAGTTGAAAATGTTTCACGTGGAACATCCGATTTCTTGGGTGAGTAAACATGCAATAAAATTATCGGAATTAATTTCTTCAACTCAAGAACAAGAGTGGGATGCTGCATTCTTTTTAAAAGGAGAAGATTTTAAGGAGGAGCTTAAAGAAGTAGAGATCCCATTAAAAGTTATCAGTTACGCTATTGATAGTGCATTATCCGATCCTTTTTATAGAGGAAAAAGAGTACTGCAAATTCAAAAACTATAGAAACAATGAACTCTAATGAACGAAGACTTAATTTAATACTGCTGCTTCAATCAAAACAAAAATGGAATGTTGATCAGTTAGCAGAACACTTTGAAGTAAGCAGAAGAACCATATTTCGTGATTTGAGGACACTCTCCGAGTTGAATGTGCCGGTAACCTATGATAAGGACTCCGGATATGGAATGATGAAAGGATACTCAATTCCACCAATTATGTTTAGTCCCAAAGAAATATCTACGATACTTGTCGGACTCTCTTTTGTGAAATCACAAATAGACAACACCCTCGTTCAGGATGCTAAAGCTGTAGAAACGAAAATACAGTCTATACTTCCAAGTGATGATCTCAAGAAATTCATGGAAACCCTTGGAATTTCAACAGTAGTTGATCCTTACAAAAGACTTGGAACAGAAAAGAAACCCGGGGGAGACTGGTTTACTATCGCCAATGCAATAGCTCAAGGACACAAAATCTCATTTGATTATCTTTCCTTGAATAGCGGAGATTCTACAATTAGAAAGGTAAATCCATGGTTATTAGCTTATTTTACAGATCATTGGACTTTAATTGGATTTTGCAACACAAGAAAGGAACAGAGAAGCTTTCGTTTAGATCGAATGAAACTTATAGAGCTTTTGCCTGAACAATTCAGCCTACATGAAATCCCTTCTGATATTGATTTACTATTTGATAATACCGGTGAAGAGTTTGAAGTTAAAGTTTGGGTTGAGCAAGAGTCTGTACAGAGGTTCAAGTCATCGGTACCGGCAAAAATTATTACAGGTGATATAGATGAGAAGGGGATTACGTTCTCATTCAGATTTAATAATCTTGATTATCTGAATGAGTGGCTATTTTCTTTCCATGACAGTATAAAAGTTGTCGCGCCGGATGAGCTTATTAAGCGCCGAATCTTAAAAATACAAGCAATGCTTAGAGCGGTTGTGAATTAATCTATCAGATTGATTATATTTGCTTTATCTTGAGTTAATATCATAGTTTAGGTCTCAGTCGGTTCAGATATTAAATATCAATCGATCATATTTTTCTTAAATTAAATATTGTACGTGATTTATTACTTCCTTGAATAATAAACCACAGAGTTACACAGTGTTTTTCGCAGATTTGCTAAGAGTAGTTCCTTTCTTTAAACAACAAAGACAGATTATTCAAGAGTCAGTATCTCTATCATACTCTTTGTGCTTTCCTCTGCCCCCACTTTGGTTAAATCTCCATTATAATCTGCTGGATGATATAACGAAAAAAGGTGTGCTCCGGTCAGGGAACACACCTTGAATTGGGTTAGATAAGAATAAGAATAGATATGAAACAATTATTTATTGATGAATTAACATCCAATTACTCGCATATCGTTTCATCAAATCTCTAAATTAAGTTGACTCTCGTCAGATGAATCTGTGGTTGGATCATTTGAAGGATTCACATGCTCCTCACCCTGATCTACTCCATTTTCATCATCGTCGTCATCCTTAACTACTTTGGTTACTGCAGCGATAGAATCACTATCCGTTAGCCTCATAATTCGTACACCTTGTGTATTTCGTCCCATAGAACGAATATCCTTTACGTGCATACGAATGATCTTGCCTTTAGCAGTGATTATCATAAGATCATCTTTATCGCTAACTTCTTTTAAACCAATAAGATCACCGGTTTTTGATGTGCGTTTTAGCGTGATTACACCTTTACCACCTCGTGATTGTTCACGATAATCGGTAACGTTACTACGTTTTCCGTATCCTTTTTCAGAAATAGCAAGTACGGTAGTTTCATTCACATTATGGATGACAACCATATCAATTACTTCATCGATTTCGTTGTCGAGAGAAATTCCACGAACACCGCGTGTATTTCTTCCCATTTCGCGCACATCCGTTTCTTTGAAGCGAATGGCCCTACCATTTTTTGCTCCAAGGATGATGGTGCTACTTCCGTTAGTTAAACTTGCTCCTAAAAGTGTATCATCTTCATCTATATTGATGGCAATAATTCCATCTTTTCTTGGACGACTGTATGCCTCAAGGGTCGTTTTCTTTACCACGCCTTTTTTGGTCGCCATAATGATATTATGATTATTGATATAATCAGTATCATCAAGGGTTTTAACCGGTACAAACGTTTTGATGCTATCGTCTTTATCTATCTCAATGAGATTAATAATGGCGCGCCCTCTATGCGTACGACTTCCCTCAGGAATTTCATAAACTTTTAGCCAGTAACATTTTCCTTTTTCGGTAAAGAAAAGAATGTAATTATGGTTTGTAGCAGTGAAAAGGTGCTCAACATATTCTTCTTCTTTTGTTGAGGCTCCCTTCATGCCAACGCCACCTCTTTTTTGACGACGGAAACCACTAACCGGTGTACGCTTAATGAATCCATTGTTAGAAATGGTTACAACTACATCTTCATCTGCAATCATATCTTCAATATTGAAGTCTTCTGCAGAATAAACAATCTGTGTACGACGCTTATCGCCGTAGCGGTCTTTGACTACATCAAGTTCGGTTTTGATAATATTTTTCTGAACCTCTGTGCTTGAAAGAATTCTTCTGAATTCAGCAATCTGCTCAAGAATTTCCTGATATTCTACCTCAATCTTATCACGCTCAAGGGCCGTAAGTTTCTGCAAACGCATATCAAGAATAGCTTTTGCCTGAAGATCCGTTAAGCCAAACTTTCTGCGTAATTGGTCGTTTGCTTCAGGTACATTCTTAGAAGCACGAATGGTTTTGATTACTTCATCAAGATTATCAACTCCAATTTTAAGACCTTCTAAGATGTGTGCACGTGCTTCGGCTTGATCTAAATCATAAATTGTTCTGCGTATAATGACTTCAAGGCGATGATTTACATAATGCTTAATCAACTCTTTGATGTTCATCACCTGTGGTCGTCCCTTAACAAGCGCCAGATTTATGACACCAAACGTGTGTTGCATTTGTGTGTACTTGTATAACTGATTTAAGACCACACTTGGCACAGCACCACGCTTAAGCATTATCACAATACGCATACCATCACGGTCAGATTCATCTCGTACATCAGAAATTTCCGTAATCTTATCCGTATGCACTAATTCAGCAATTTTTTGGATAAGTGTAGCTTTATTAACCTGATATGGTATTTCAGTAACAACAATTTGTTCTCTTGATCCACGAAGTTCTTCAACTGAAGCCAAGGCGCGCATCACAACTTTACCGCGACCGGTAGTATAGGCATCTTTTACGCCTTCGTATCCATAAATGATACCACCTGTCGGAAAATCCGGTGCGGTGATATGTTTCATCAATTCTTCGATTGTGATATCGTTGTTATCAATATATGCTTTAACCCCGTTAACTACTTCGGTAAGGTTATGAGGTGGCATATTCGTTGCCATCCCAACGGCAATACCTGAAGAACCATTAATTAAGAGATTAGGTACGAGTCCGGGGAGAACGGAAGGCTCAGTAAGGGTATCGTCAAAGTTGGGTTGGAAATCGACGGTATTCTTATTGAGGTCTGATAAAAGTTCTTCTGCAATACGTTTCATACGGACTTCCGTGTAACGCATCGCCGCGGCAGAGTCTCCATCCACCGAACCGAAGTTTCCTTGCCCGTCAACTAAAGGATATCGGAGGGAGAACTCCTGAACCATCCTAACAATGGTATCATAAACTGCGCTATCACCGTGAGGGTGATACTTACCTAATACTTCTCCAACAATACGAGCACTTTTCTTGTAGCCACGATTGTGAAGCATCCCCAGTTCGCTCATTCCATAAAGCGCCCTGCGGTGTACCGGTTTTAAACCATCTCTTACATCAGGGAGAGCACGAGATACAATAACCGACATTGAATAATCAATGTACGATGATTGCATCTCATTCTCGAGGCTGACTTTGATAATGTTGTCTCTTGCCATAATTAGATTTTAAAAATTCTTCGTGTTAATAGCGTTATACATCAAGTTTAGCGTACTTGGCGTTACGCTCAATAAATTCTCTTCGAGGTTCGACTGCATCTCCCATCAATACAGAAAACAGACGGTCAGCCGCAGCGGCACTTTCAATGGTTACCTGCTGAAGTGTTCTGGTTTCTGGGTCCATGGTAGTTTCCCAAAGCTGATCAGGGTTCATTTCGCCAAGACCTTTATATCGCGAGACATCAATCTTGCGTGAAGCGTCTTTTTTGAAGTTTTTAAGGATAGTATCTCGTTGATCATCATCCCAAGCATACTCAATCTTTTTCCCCTGTGTGATTTTGTAAAGGGGAGGGGTAGCGATGTAAATATGTCCGTTTTCAATCAAAGGAAGCATATAGCGATAGAAAAAGGTAAGAAGCAATGTTCTGATGTGTGATCCATCCACATCAGCATCCGTCATGACAATGATTTTATGATATCTAAGCCTTGATAAATCAGATTCCTCGTCATTGCCAATACTTACACCCAATGCAGTAATCATGGCACGGATTTCATTGTTTTCAAGAATTTTATTGATTCTGGCTTTTTCAACATTCAGAATCTTACCCCTTAATGGGAGAATTGCCTGAAAACTTCTGTTACGACCGGATTTTGCTGATCCACCTGCAGAATCACCCTCAACTAAATAGATTTCTGAATGTTCGGGGTCATTGATAGAGCAATCGGCAAGTTTTCCGGGAAGTCCACCGCCCGTCATGGCACTTTTTCTTTGCACTAATTGACGCGCTTTACGGGCAGCCTCGCGTGCTTCAGCAGAAAGAATTACTTTTTCGAGGATGTATTTTGCGATTTTAGGATTTTGCTCTAAGTAGTCATTGAGTTTTTCATAAACTAGAATCTCAACGGAGCTTTGAACTTCGGAGTTACCTAACTTCGTTTTAGTTTGTCCTTCAAACTGGGGTTCAGCAACTTTAACACTCAAAATAGCGGTGAGCCCTTCTCTGAAATCTTCCCCACTAATGGCTACTTTTCCTTTGATCAGTTTATTTTTTTCTGAATAGGATTTCAACGAACGAGTCAGTGCTCTTCTAAACCCTGAAACGTGCGTTCCGCCCTCATGTGTGTTTATATTGTTCACATAAGAGTGGACATTCTCGGTATAGGATTTATTATACTGAATCGCTAAAGACACAGGAACATTATCAATTTCGCCGGTAATATGGATTGGTTCAGACATTAACGGTTCGCGGTTTTCATCCAGATATTTAACAAAATCGACTACACCGCCTTCATAATGGAAAATTTGTTTATCAATAGGATCTTCGCGAAGGTCATTAACTTCAATAGTGACTTCCGGATTAAGGAATGCAAGCTCACGCATACGGTGAACCACTAATTCCATTTTAAATTCCGTTGTTTGCCTAAATATTTCTGGATCAGGAAGGAACGTAATGATGGTACCATTATGATCAGTTTCGCCAATGACTTCAAGAGGTGTTGCCGTAATACCCTGACTGAACGTCATGCGATGAACTTTTTTGTCTCTGTGAATGATGGCTTCAAAATGCGTTGAAAGTGCGTTCACACAACTAACCCCAACACCGTGAAGACCACCGGAGACCTTATAACTATCCTTATCAAACTTGCCACCGGCGTGAAGTTTGGTTAAAACGAGTTCAACGGCAGGAATCCCCATTTTTTCGTGAATATCCACCGGGATACCACGTCCGTTGTCTTCTATTGTGATAGAACCGTCTTGATTGATATTTAGCTTGATGTAATTACAATGTCCTGCTAAAGCTTCATCAATAGAGTTGTCAACGACTTCGTTTATCAAGTGATGGAGACCGCGAACTCCTGTGTCTCCGATATACATTGAAGGACGTTTACGAACAGCTTCGAGTCCTTCCAAAACCTGAATATTCGAGGCTTTGTATTCTGCTGGATTAGAATTGGCCATGAAAAGAATTAAAAATACAGAGTTATATAATTGCGCCTTAAAATAGCGCTATAAACGCCAATATCCAAAAAAGACATGATCCCAGCTGGGTGCTTGGGAGATGTGCGGAATTACGCCAAATATGAAAGCTTTTTTCAAACAGAAATCTATTTAGTGAGTGTGCTGTTTGTAAAAATACACCATTATGGTGCTTCATGTGTCTAATGCTAAATAGTGGAACAAGTTATCAACATTGTTGTTGATAATATCAATTAAAAGCTATATTTTATTGTTCTTTACAAAAACCATCCAAGCAATATACTTGAACCATGTCACGCAGAGATGATATCACCGGAGCAAAGGCACTTAATGGTTACAGGTCTTCAAAGGCCAACAATAAGACCAAGCATTTGTTCAAAATTAATCTTCAGAAGAAGAGATTTTACCTGCCTGAAGAGGATATGTGGGTAACTCTAAAAGTTACTTCAAAAACTCTTCGTACAATCAATAAAAATGGCATTGATGCTGTTTTGAAAAAGGCACTCAAATAAGACACATCGTTAAATTGTTAAGATACCATGGCAAAAGCTAAAGGGAATCGTATTCAGGTAATCCTCGAGTGCACAGAAGCACCGGGTTCCTCTCGTTACGTAACTACTAAAAACCGCAGAACCACCACCGGAAGAATGGAACTGCGTAAATACAATGCTTCTCTCAGAAAGCATACCGTTCACAAAGAAATTAAATAAGGTGAGGTAACCTAATGGCAAAGAAGCAATCATTCGGTGAAAAAGTACTCGCGGCTAAACTTGCACAACGCAAAATGGCGAAAGTGATTCTTTCTCAAAAAATTGAAAGAGGAACGTGCAAATTTAAAGAAGCCGTGATTGATGCAGATAAAGTTCAGGAATATATTTCCGGCTCTAAAATCTGATTTTCTCTTATAGAAATTAATAGGGTTGCATTTAAAAAAGTGCAACCCTATTTCTGTTTATATATGCTTGTTTTTTAATCGGATTCATTTCATATAGTTTGCTTAAATTAGAGTTTTTGAATCAAGAATTATTACATTATGCACAATGAGTAAGCCACTCGACTACGCAACTCTTTCGCTTGAGGCGCACAAAAGAACAAAGGGGAAGTTAACGGTTCAAACCAAAATGCCTCTAGAGAATAAATATGATCTAAGCATAGCTTATACCCCTGGTGTAGCGGAGCCGTGCAAGCAAATTCATAAAGACAAAACCCTTGCGTATGAATATACAAGCAAAGGGAATATGGTTGCGGTTATTAGCGATGGTTCGGCAGTTTTAGGATTGGGAAATATCGGTGGACTCGCCTCTATGCCGGTTATGGAGGGTAAATGTGCTTTATTTAAACGTTTTGGTGGCATTGATGCCATCCCGGTTGTGCTTAATACCCAAGATACCGAAGAGGTTGTTAAGATTATCCATGCCATCTCACCATCGTTTGGGGGAATCAATCTCGAAGATATCGCCGCACCTAAGTGTTTTGAAATTGAGGACAGACTAAAGGAAATTTGTGATATCCCCGTGATGCACGACGACCAACACGGAACAGCTGTCGTTACACTTGCAGCGATGTTTAATGCGTTGAAATTGACCAATCGCAAGATGGAAGACTTGAGAGTCGTGATAAACGGAACAGGTGCCGCAGGAATCTCAATCATTAAATTGATGATTGAATGTGGCGTGAAAGATGTGATAATGGTTGATACACAGGGGATAATTTTTGAGGGAAGAGAAAATCTTACCCCGATAAAACGTGAAATGGCCGGAATAACGAATCGTTCTTTTCTGAAAGGAAATCTTTCGGATGCCTTGATTGATGCGGATGTTTTCATTGGTGTTTCAGCCCCGGGAGTTCTGAATCAGGATATGATTCGTAGCATGAAGCCCAATCCAATGATATTTGCGATGGCAAACCCGGTTCCTGAAATCATGCCTGATGAAGCCAAAGAAGCCGGTGCTTTTCTTATAGCGACAGGAAGATCAGATTTCCCGAATCAAATCAATAATGTGCTGGCTTTTCCGGGATTATTTAGGGGGATTCTCGATGCTCGCGCACGAAATTTCACCCGTTCTATGTTTATAGCTGCTGCTAAAGCCATCGCAGATTTAGTTGAGGAACCATCCCCGGAAAAAATCATTCCTGATCCATTTGATCCCAGGGTACCTCAAGCGGTTGCAAATGCAGTAACAAGAGTCGCAAAAGAAGGTAATTGACCAACATTAGATTAGTTCGCACATGAGTAAGTCGCAGATATTGAGAAACCTCCTACAGGAAAAAATCCTCATTCTTGATGGTGCCATGGGGACCATGATTCAGAAACATACCCTTGAGGAAGAAGATTTTCGGGGAGAACGTTTCAAAGATTTTCCTCATAATCTAAAAGGTAATAACGACTTACTAAGTATAACGCGTCCGGATATCATTCAGTCCATCCACGAAGCATTCTTAGAAGCCGGTGCGGATATCCTCGAAACGAATACGTTTAATGCGAATCCAATTTCTTTGGCAGATTATGGTCAATCTGATTTAACGTATGAGTTAAATGTGGCTTCAGCGAAATTAGCAAGAGCTGCGGCAGAAAAATACTCGGCTAAAACCCCCGATAAACCAAGATTTGTTGCAGGTGCGATTGGCCCAACGAACAAAACACTCTCGATGTCACCGGATGTAAACGACCCGGGATTCCGTGCCGTAACGTTTAATGAATTGGTGGATTGTTACACTGAGCAACTTAAAGGCTTGGCTGATGGCGGAGTGGATATTTTTCTTGTTGAGACAATTTTCGATACGCTAAATGCAAAAGCGGCACTTTTTGCTATACAGCAATTTTCTGAGGAAAGACAACTAGATACCCCGATCATGATTTCGGGAACAATCGTAGATCAAAGCGGAAGAACACTATCCGGTCAAACCACAAAAGCGTTCTGGGTTTCATTAAAACATACGCCGAATCTGTTGAGTATTGGATTAAATTGTGCGCTGGGATCAAGCCAAATGCGCCCATTTATTGAAGAATTGGCAAATGTGGCAAATGTGCACACAAGTTTATACCCTAATGCCGGACTCCCGAATGAATTTGGTCAATATGATGAGACCGATTCTTATTTCGCAAACCAAATTGCATCCTATGCAGATGCCGGCTTTTTGAATCTTGTTGGGGGATGTTGCGGTACAACCCCGGATCACATCAGAGCCGTTGCAAATATAGTGAGTTCGAAAAAGCCTCGAAAAGTACCCAAGCAAGAGTCCCTGATGATGCTTAGCGGACTTGAACCCCTAACACTCTCACCTCACACGAATTTTGTGAATATCGGAGAACGGACAAACGTAACCGGTTCACCTCGCTTTGCGAAATTGATTAAAGAAGGAGCGTTTGAAGAAGCTCTTGCCGTAGCACGTCAGCAAGTGGAAAATGGCGCCCAAATTATTGATATCAATATGGATGAAGGGATGCTCGACTCAGAAGCGGCTATGGAGCGCTTCATGAAGCTGATTGCCGTTGAGCCCGATATCGCCCGTGTACCGATTATGATTGATTCTTCAAAATGGAGCGTTTTGGAAGTCGGACTCCAAAATGCGCAGGGCAAATGTGTAGTGAATTCCATCAGCCTTAAAGAGGGCGAAGATCTTTTCAGAAAACAAGCGAAAACCATCCTCAAATATGGTGCTGCGGTTATCGTGATGGCATTTGATGAGCAAGGACAAGCCGATAACTACGAGCGACGCATCCAAATTTGTGAGCGCGCTTACACAATTTTGGTCAATGAAATCGGCTTCCCGGCTGAGGACATCATCTTTGATCCGAATGTTCTTACCGTTGCAACCGGAATTGAAGAGCACAACAATTACGCCGTTGATTTCATTGAAGCCACACGATGGATTAAGCAAAACCTGCCTTTTGCGCGTGTAAGCGGTGGAATTAGCAATATTTCTTTCTCTTTTAGGGGAAATAATCCCGTTCGTGAAGCCATGCACTCCGTTTTCCTCTATCATGCCATCAAAGCCGGCTTAGATATGGGGATTGTAAATGCCGGGATGCTTGAGGTGTATGATGACATCCCCAAAGATCTACTGGAAAGAGTAGAGGATGTGATACTGAATCGTCGTGCGGATGCAACCGAAAGATTGGTAGATTTTGCCGAAACGTATAAGTCGGTGGGCAAGGAACAGGATGTTTCTAAGAATGAGTGGCGTAAAAAAAGCGTTGAAGAACGTCTCAAATACGCTTTATTAAAGGGAATTGTAGATTACATTGATGAAGACACCGAAGAGGCTAGGCAAAAATATCCTGAATCGCTTCATGTCATCGAAGGTCCACTCATGGATGGGATGAATGTCGTTGGTGATCTCTTTGGTGAAGGGAAAATGTTCCTTCCGCAGGTCGTAAAAAGTGCGCGTGTTATGAAGAAATCGGTGGCGTACCTTATTCCATTTATCGAAGAAGAGAAGAAAAAGAATGCATCCCCCCAACAAAAAGCAAAAGTAGTACTCGCAACGGTAAAAGGGGATGTGCATGATATCGGTAAAAATATTGTTTCCGTTGTACTTGCTTGCAACAACTATGATGTAGTTGACCTCGGTGTGATGGTACCGGCTGAAAAAATCCTCGAAGCCGTAAAAAAGGAAAACGCCGATGTATTAGGATTGAGTGGACTTATTACGCCATCTCTTGATGAAATGGTACATGTAGCTTCCGAATTAAAACGCGAGGGAATGAACATTCCGTTGCTTATTGGAGGAGCCACAACTTCACGCATCCACACAGCGGTAAAAATTGCACCGGCGTATGATGGCTCGGTAATTCACGTCTTGGATGCATCACGAAGTGTACCGGTAGTAAATAAATTGACCACCAATACGCTCAAAGATGCTTTTTTGAATGAAATTAGAAAAGAATACGAAGATTTGAGGGTTGGACACGCCAAAAAGAATAAGACAAAGAAAACGCTGACATTTGAAAAAGCCTGTCTCAATCGTGCCAATGTAGCGTTCAATGAAAAAAGCATCTATAAACCTAAAACATTAGGCATAACGGTTTTGGATGATGTCGATTTGAACATATTGCGCAATTATATTGATTGGACTCCCTTTTTCATTACCTGGCAACTCACCGGAAAGTATCCGGCAATTTTGGAGGATGAGATTGTTGGCTCAGAAGCCCAAAAGTTATTTGATGAAGCCAATGCCATGTTAGATGAGATCATTGCAAAAAAGCAACTTAAAGCTAAGGGTGTTTTTGGAATTTTTCCGGCGAATGCAGTTGGGGAAGATGTTGAAATTTATGCGGATGATGAAAGGAATATCGTTAAAACAACTTTTCACATGCTTCGTCAGCAAAACGAAAAACGTGCCGGACAAAGTAATAAATCATTGGTTGATTTTGTGGCTCCCAAAGAGTCCGGCATCAAAGATTACTTCGGTTGTTTTGCCGTTACGACCGGAATTGGAATGGAACATTTGGTTGAAACCTACCAACGAGAGCATGATGATTATAAAATGATCATGGCTAAAGCGTTGGCAGACCGTTTAGCGGAGGCCTTTGCGGAGTATTTGCACGAACAAATCCGAAAAGAGTATTGGGGATACGCACCTGAAGAGCAATTTGATAATCAGGAGCTAATTAAGGAATCTTATAAAGGGATACGTCCAGCCCCGGGGTATCCTGCTTGTCCGGATCATACCGAGAAACAAACGCTATTTGAGTTACTAGAAGTCCCAAAAAACACCGGAATTAGTCTGACAGAGTCGTATGCTATGTCTCCCGCAGCATCAGTAAGTGGATTTTACATTGCGCACCCGGAGTCGGAATATTTTGACGTCGGAAAAATTCAACAAGATCAGGTTGAGCACTATGCAAAAAGAAAGAATAAGCCTATTGAAGAGTGCGAAAAATGGTTGCAACCCATTTTGGGTTACAAATAGGCAAATATGTTTTAAGGCATACGAACGTTATATTTAACAAAGCAGAAAATCATTTGTACAATTTATCTTTATCCCAGTTTTTATGAAGTTTTATACTATGCTTGCCACGCTAATTATCAGCTTATTTTTTATCAATACAGTTGAGGCTCAAACCTTTGCCGCAAATCAGAAAGAATCATTAAGAGGCTTAAATGCGATGTTGTTGGTGGTTGACTTTGTGCAAGACGCTCTTGTCATTGAAGAAGTAAATCGAGAGCAATTAGAGCTTGAAATAAGACGAAGAATGGCAGCAAATGGAATTAGAAATATGAGCGAAGCCGAGTGGGCTAGATCTGAAGGTGTTCCCTACTTACATGTATATTTAAATACGATTCGTAGCGAAATGGGCTTTTTCACATACCGGATTGAGGTTAATTTAAGTCAGGAAATCATCCTAAAACGAAATAGATCTGTATCAATGATGGCACCGACTTGGCAAACAGGTACTTTAGGTGCTATTGGAGTTGGACGTCTTGCAGACCTTAGAACAGAAATACTTCATTTGGTGGATATTTTCCTAGAGGATCACAAATCCGTTAATTAAATCTTTTGATTCCAGTATTTGATATACGAACCCTACCGACCGAAACTTACCTGAAGCCGGTAATAGTAGATCAATACACAATCATTTCAATAACTAAAGCTCAGGGTAGTTACTCACTTGATTTTGAGAAAAGAGAAGTAAATTCAAGCACATGGATTTATTTAACCCCAGGGCAGCTATATGCTCAAGAATTATCGCATACGCAAGGCGTGATGATTACCTTTAATGAATCGTTTCTTTTTAAAACGGCATTAGAAAAAGATTATCTACAAGAGCATCCCTTATTTCACGAAACATTTCATCCAACTTATGTCGAGTATGAGGTCATCGACCAAACAAATCTTGATATCATCTTAAAGCTTCTGAATCAAGAATGGAATAAGGAAGTAAAATCGGAGGTCATACTTAAATCTTATTTGTGTATTCTTTTGGAGTTATCTCAGAGGCTGTGTAAGAGTTATAGAGAAATTGGTTTCGGGAAAGAAAAAACAGATCCGAGATCAGCGATATTGTTGAAACAGATTGAAAAATCTTTTTCTACGCATCACGATGCACAGTACTATGCAAAATATTTAGAACTCACCATAAAGAGAGCGAATCAAATCTGTAAAGAATCGACAGGGCATTCGATAACGGAGTTAATCCACAAGCGGTTAAATCTCGAAATGAAAAAAAGAGTGGGATATTCAAGTGATCTCATTCATAAAATAGCATCAGATTTATCATTCAGAGACAATGCCTATTTCAGTACGTTTTTTAAAAAACAGAATAATTGTGCACCAATGGAGTTTAGGGCTGAAAGTCATAATTTTGAAATAGGTAACCGGAATAACAACTAGCCTTAGTTATTGAAATGATTATTCCTATGATACTATTATTTTAACCTCTATTTGTGCATTATTTCTAAATTTTATAACAAAAATTGTAGATTTACACATCAAAAAATGACAATTCAGGGTTAGCATCTCATGGCAAAAGTGGATTCATTGACGATGCAAAAAAAATCTACTTACTGAAGAGAAAAAAGTAAAAAAGTAGATAAATCTTTAGCTCCCTAGTTAGACTATAGATTTTATTCAAAGCTGAAGATTCCCATGTGAAATTTTTGATGACAGATAGGTAAAGCGGTTGTCTTCGAAATATTTTACCCAGTATTAATAAGTAAATATGTGAAAGAAGGAAGAAAAGAGCGTGCAAATTTTATTTACCTCTACCAGAAATATTTTATTTCCAATTATATTTATGATAAATCTACAAAACGCAACGATTATTCGTTTAAATAGACTGATTTAAACCAATATTCAATTTCGTTGCTACTGGAAATTATTAGACGGATAAGTTTTTGAGGATTACTATATTATTTCATAAAATAGCATTTAATTCCATTAAATTGATTTTAAAAACAGAGTGATATATCAAAATACCAAGTCTGTATAAGAATTTATTCAACGAAATATAGTTGATATTGTGGTTGAAAAAATTAAATATTACAAAGTAAATTTATTAACTTTGGGCCATACATAATTTCCTGTTTGGAATACACAAGATAAAATATGTCGGATAATAAATCCGTCACTATAATGACAGCTATCTGCTATTATAAGTAATTATTACCGGCCCTTTGAAAGTGTAAAACACAATATTGAGTCCACTATAAAAAGTCATTTGTGAATTTCGATCGAAAGTCCCGTTTTACCGTGGAGTTTAACAAGAGTATGTTATTGTTTTATATCTTTAAAAATATATACCTTACACAACTAATTTCGTATTTGAGATTGATCAGAGAGAACAGATGTTTAATTCATCAAGTTAGTAAGATGTTTATTGTCATAAGATGTTTTCTAAATCTTGTCTCCCGACTATTGTCATTATTTCAACTATGCCATCATTAGCAATTCTAAAAAATATACTTTCAGATCCACACACGCATCTTCTGTAACCTGCTTTAATGAAATCAACGGATTCAAAGGAGAAAGGTCTTTGAGCTATGTTTTGAAAGCAATCAAATAGTATATTGAAATATTTGTCTGCTTGTGTAGCGCCGAAAGTTAAAACCCCATATTGATGTATTCTAATGAGATCAGCTTTAGCTTCATTGCTCAAACGATATTTAACCATTTAGCAAGTGCCATGATTGATCCAATATTTCTTGTCTATCATCATCTGTAAACCCACTACTTTCTGCTTTTTGTATTTTTGATTTTAGCCAATCAATGTGGTTTTGTTGTTTTCTTGCTCTTCTGATTAAGTCATTGACTAGTTCACTTTTACTTGAATATTCCTTTTTCTCTACTTGATTTTTTAGCCATTCGTCATTTGGTTCAGTAAGTGAAATGCTTTGTCGTGCCATGATGAAAGTGTTTTTGATGTAATAATACACCACATCCGCACCAAGTGCAACTTTTTTATGGCTTAATTTAATCTATGCTGAACCTATCAGTATCGACTTTCAAAACCGTATTTAAAAAGTCGATACTGATACAGAAAGCACCTTCTACTTCACCAGCATCATCTTTCTTGTTAATACTCGACCTTGGCTCTCCAGACGATAAATGTAGGCTCCTCCTGCTAAGCGAGCTGCATCAAACGTTACATGATGCGTTCCGGCTTGAACGGTATCATCAACTAAAGTTGCAACACGGCGACCAAGCATATCATATACTGTTAAACGAACATGATCGGTTTGATCTAAGCTATAAGGAATTACAGATATCGGATTAAAAGGATTCGGATAATTTTGGCTTAGGTGAAACTCAACAGGCTTCTGATTCTCAGGAGTTGATGTTGCCTGATTGATTGTGATGAAGTAATCCTGTCCGTTATTATTATCCCAATCGTTTGCAGAGTAATTAAGCACAAAAGAAACATTGGTTACCGATTGATTCGGATGATTAAACGGTCCGATTTGCAACTGTAGCTTATTTCCTTCAACTAAATTAAAAGGTGTTTGTACCGCAGGCCCATTTCCTTGGAAAAGGAAGGTTCCGGTAGGCCAATATTCCTGTATAGGTTGTTGCCAAGTATTTACACCCCAATGCAGATTACCGGCTGTATAGTTATTATCAACGGTTATTGTAATTACATCATCCGTTGTTGGTTGGGAGGGGCTCCATGAAATAGGGCCGCTTGGAGGAGGATTGGTACCACCACCTCCACCGCCGGCTGACTGACCTACCCAAACATGTTGAATTATTGAACGAGCTGTATTCCCATGAATGTCTGATGCTTCAACATAATAATCTACCATAACATTGTTCAGACCACTAATTGTTGCGCGGAATTCCTCTGCTTTGTGTGTTGGAATCGGATTTGTGATCGACGGAATAAAAGTTCCGACCATATCAACACTTTGCCAGGTTCCGCCGGAATACACCAAATTCGCCGATGTAATCTGTTGGGATTCCGAAACGCGATACTTTACTCTGACGAAATCAAGGCCATTTAAATCATAAACATACGTCCAAATATCAAAGTCTGAAGGTTGGATGGTGTTTCCAAACTCAATTCCACCGGGATTGTAAGGAGTACGTTGGGGAAGAAAAATTGCCGGAGGTGTTTGGTCGCTTCCACTTTGAGCAATAGGAAGTGCTTTTTCAACAGCCTGATTTGCGGCACGAGCCGGATGCGAATCCCACATTTCGGTGCCATCCCAATACCAATAATCAGACGCTTGCCCATTCAGGTAAAATTCCCACGCGCGTTTAGTGTCGGCATGGTTGGGATTTACTCTTTCAGCAGCTTCAACGATGTTTTTTGCGGCCGTCATAATTCCCCAGCTATTTCGATCCGGACTGTAAGGGCCGCTTGCCCCCGGATAAGAACCAGGATCGCCCAACCATTTTTTGAATTCGGGATCACCGGCATCTGCTCCAAGCCAACTTCCATCCTGAACGTGAATCACATCATTTGGATTTGGGGGATATTTATCAAGGTAATCCTGAATGGTAGTTACTCTAAAGCGATTCGGATGTTGTTGAAGCCAATTCACCATTGCACCAAAATTTGCATTATAGTAGCCTGAACTTCCTCCACCGTGATTGTCTCCATCGTGGTGGAGTACAATCAAAATAGGATGATTCGCATCGTTGTTAAACGGCTCGAGCTGACTCATAACATGCTCGTATTGTAGCGCTCCGAATCCGCCGCGTCCATCTTCTTCCCCTAAATAACGAGATGCAGGTATAGCAATCATTTTGCTTTCTACGCCTGTTGCAGGATCAGTGAAGGAAATATATCTTGGTTGGTGCGCCCACTGAGCAGAAACGGGAGTCGGAGCCCACAACCCATTTAACTGAATCCAATCACCCGGATCTGGATTTCGAACATCGGCAAAATTTGGACGCTTAACACCAGATTGATCGCCAAGAGGTGCACCGGCAGAAGCTCGCTCAAAATGGAGATTATCCACAATAACCCATTCGAATCCTTCGGCGACCAAAGCAGGGATCATGCGCGTTGAAAAGGCCGTTTCAGGTGGAAAAATACCTTTTGAATAGGGTCCGGGAAAGTATTGAGCCATAATTTCACGATGCCATTGAACTTGCCGACGAATATCAGTGTAATCAATCAATGCCATAAGAGGGTGATGATACCCGAAACCGGTCATAGCGAGTCGTGGGTTTCCAAGAGAAGTTTGTTGTGAAATTACGTTATTCCAAGGGTTAGTCCAGTTATTAAATCCCCATCCGGCTTGTCGAGCAGCTTCCAGGTTTTCAATCAATGAGCCTGAAAAACTAACTTGTGCGCCAAAATGTGGCATATTGGCATTTATCCCCATTTGAACGGCATTGGCAGGCCAATCGGTATAAGGGCCGGTGCGCGAAGTATGCACTTCACGAAGCGAAAAACTATACGCGCCCCGGTTCTCAGTCTGCACTACAGATTCATAAGGCCAATAAATAGGTTGATGCATGTGCCAATGAAAGGCAATGTAAATCGGTGGGTTACTTTGAGTATCCTGGGCTACTGTTTGGATACTTGCCATAAGACTTAGTAAAAAAAGTACTGTGAGTAGAATTCTTGTAATCATAATGGAATAGGATAGATGAAAGAAATGAAAGCGCTTACATGTTGTAATATAAAACTTATTTATGAAATTTTAAAATATTGGATTTTCAATACGTTAAGTTCGTGTTATTTTAGAACTGCGATTTTGTAACCCTTTTATATATAAACTATTATGATTCAAGACAAGCTCTAAATCCATCGTCTAAAAGCTTTTTATTGAGATTTTTTCCTATAAATACAAATCGGTTAGAACGTTTATCTGATGGTTTCCAATCGGCTCCGAAATCCCCCTGTAAGACAGAAAAAACAGACTGAAAAACAAACTTTCGGGATTCCTCCTTTAAGTTTAATATTCCTTTCATCCGATAAAGATTCGTTCCGTGAAGCATGGTAAGCATGTTTAGCCACGCATCGAGGCGCTCAAGATCCATAAATCCGGGGATGTCGAGGCTGTATGACATCACTTCTTCGTCATGCGTATGATGATGGTGATGTTCTTGATGATGATGTTCATGAGTATGTTCATGCATTAAGGACTGTTCCACCTCTTTAAGCGAATTTTGTTGTAGAAGGGAGATGCTGAACAGTTTTTCAGGTTCGATAGAAGCATGTTTGGTTTTAATAACTTCCGCATCCGGATTCAAATCACGGATTTTGGTAAGAACTTCTTCAAGAGTCTCTGACTCTACTAAATCGGTTTTATTTAGTAGCAACAGGTCAGCACACAAGACCTGACTTTTTGTTTCCGGGGTTTGCTCGAGTTGGAAAAGGAAGTGAAGTGCATCAACTACGGTAACAATGCCATCTAAGCGGAAATCTTTTTGGATGTGGATGCTACTCAGAAACGTCTGCGCCACAGGAATCGGGTCGGCAAGGCCTGTAGTTTCAATTATGATTCGATCAAATTCAGACTTCCGCAAACGTAGCTTTTCTAGGATATTGAGTAAATCATCTCGAACAGTACAACACAAACATCCATTTTGCATATCAAAAATGCCATCTTCATCCCGTATTAAAAGCTCATGGTCTATACCAATTTCGCCGAATTCATTTTGGATGATAGCCATACGTTTTGAATCGGGATGCGTAAGGATTCGATTGAGTAATGTCGTTTTCCCCGAACCTAAAAATCCGGTGATAACTGTAACGGGTATGGGCTGAGATGATTCGTATTGCATGAGATAAATTGAAGTTTAAATGTTGAACGGACCATTTTTTTGCCACCAACGCCATCCCCGAAGTAGAGCAACGAGCGTTTTGGAGTCGGAAATTTCGTTAGCATCAATCAATTCAAGGGCTTTTTTGTAGGGAATGCGATAGTAATTCAGGAATTCATCATCATCTAAATGATGTTCCGCTTCTGAAAGTCCCCATCCCAAATAAAGATGAATAATTTCATCAGAATATCCGATTACAGGGTGATAATCACCGATTTTGACGAGGTGTTCACAACGTAAACCGGCTTCTTCTTCCAGCTCACGAATCGCCGTTATACGAGGATCTTCGCCTTTATCGAGTTTTCCGGCCGGAATTTCAAGGAATGTTTTTTTAAGGGGATAGCGGAATTGTCCCAAAAGTAAAATATCCCCATTATCAAACACAGGAATAACCGCCGATGCCCCGGGATGTTTTATGAATTCACGCGCAGATTTTGAACCATCGGGTAGTTGAACCTCATCGCGCCAAGCATTAACCAGTACGCCATGATAGACATTTTCAGAAGTTAGGGTTGTTTCGTGAAGCGAATGGGCATCATCTTTCCAGGTTTCAATGGGGCGTAATGGTAAACGATTCGGCATAAAAATGGAATGTGATTAAGGGTTCGGTTTAATTTAATGAGTTTTGAAGTTACAAGAATAGAAAACGTTTAGCTAAAAACGTAACTATCAACCGGGTAAAAAACACGCAGAATACCAGAAGATTTGTTTTGCCCCCATTTTTCTGTTTTAAGCTTAAAAAATGATATTTTAATCAATAGATTAAACTCTGAACAGGGATAAGGAAATTATTGGAAACTCAGCAAAACGTTAGTACAAACCAACTTCAAATACATAGCAGGGACATCTTTACTGCAGGTAATTTGCTGTCACTTTCCAGAGTATTGATTTTGCCACTTGTGATCATTGTGCATCAAAACAATGATCTCCGCCCTGATTTACTCCTTGTGCTACTTACAGTATTTATTGTTTTTTCGGATTTTTTGGATGGCTTTCTTTCCAGAAAATTGAATCAGGTTACAGAAATCGGAAAGTGGTTAGACCCTATTGCGGATAAAGTCTGCGCTTTCGTGTTGTTTACGTATGTTTGGTGGATTGGGTTAATTCCGGTGTGGTTTTATTTTCTGGTTATTTTCCGTGATCTCGTTATTCTGATTGGCTCCTATTTCATTAAGAAAAAACGAGGAAAAGTAGCAATGTCCGTAATGACCGGAAAGGTTGCGGTTTTTATTATGAGTCTGTACTGGATTTCCATTGTGTTTTTCCCAGACCATGAAAGTTCAACGATGATACTAAAATATGCCAGTACATTTATGCTACTTCTTTCAGGAGGGGTGTATGTAGTTCGGGGATACCGGATTCTGAAAGTGGGAGTTGAGTTTAAGTAGGTTCAGATTACAGACTGATTAAATTACCTGAATCGCACTTCCTTTCAAATTCTCTCCGATTATCCTCGTATATTTGAACATTATCTTTAATTCCATCAAATTGTTGTATTTATGAGTTTTTTTGAAAAGTTAGGCTTTAAAAAGAAGGAAGAGAAACTTCAGGAAGGTCTCGAGAAAAGTAGATCCGGTATTCTAAGTAAATTGGGTAAAGTTATTGCCGGTAAAGATAAAGTAGATGATGAAGTACTTGATGATTTAGAAGAAGTACTCATTACTTCTGATGTTGGTGTGGCAACTACATTAAAAATCATTCGCAGAATTGAAGAGCGTGTTGCTAAGGACAAATATCTGAATACGTCTGAGTTGAATTCCATCCTAAGAGAAGAAATAATTGCTCTCCTTAAAGAAAATGATCAAGATAAACCGGCTGATTTCGATGCTCCCTTAACCTATAAGCCTCACGTGGTGATGATTGTTGGCGTAAACGGTGTTGGAAAAACAACAACAATTGGAAAATTGGCCAATCAATACAAGCAAGCAGGGCGTTCAGTTGTGTTAGGGGCGGCAGATACGTTTCGTGCGGCGGCGGTTGATCAGCTTCGGATTTGGAGTGAGCGCGCCGGAGTGCCGATTGTTCAACAAGGCCAAGATGCCGATCCGGCAGCGGTTGCTTATGACTGCGTTTCATCCGCAAAAGCAAAAGGCTCGGATATCGCGTTGATTGATACGGCAGGTAGGTTACACAACAAAATATCGTTGATGAACGAGTTAACGAAAATCAAACGTGTAATGGGAAAAGTGGTTGATGGCGCTCCCCATGAAGTCATTTTGGTTTTGGATGCATCTACCGGACAAAATGCCATGCAACAGGCGAAAGCATTTACACAAGCGGTTGATATTACCGGCTTGGCGCTTACGAAATTAGATGGTACAGCAAAAGGGGGGATCGTCATCGGAATTTCATCAGAGTTAAATGTGCCTGTTAAATACATCGGAGTTGGTGAACAAATCGATGATTTACAAGTATTTGATCGGGTTTCGTTTGTGAATGCACTTTTCAATAAAATAGGATGAAAAAGATAGCGCTATACACATTTGTGGGTCTGTTGGGATTAGTACTTGTAGGAGCTGCCATTTTCCACAAAGAGCTAAGGCAGCTTTACCATGTACTTCATCTTTTTGATGAAGATCGTATTGTACACAATTTCACTAACATGGAGGCCATTTTCCCTATTGTTGAGCTTCGCAGAGACGGAGAGGTTCGAGAATTAAGTGTACATCCTCATAATCTGCCTGAAACATTCATTTTCGATGGGACAGACAGAAGTTTAAATGGATGGATTGAGGAAACGTCAACAACGGCTTTAGTTGTAATTAAAGATGAATCGATTTTGTTCGAGGAATATTTCTTGGGTACAACCGAAACCGACCGCCGAATTTCATGGTCGGTAGCCAAAAGTTTTTTGAGTGCTTTGTTTGGGATAGTCGTTGAAAAGGGATACATCCCCGATTTAACTGTTCCGGCTTCGGAGTATGTGCCAATGCTGATAGGTAGCGGATACGAAGGTATCACCATTAAAAATTTATTGAATATGAGCAGTGGAGTTTACTTCAACGAAGACTATATGGATTTTAATAGTGATATCAATCGATTTGGACGCGCAATTGCGGTAGGACAACCCTTCGATGCTTTTGCGGCATCTTTGCAAAACGACCCGAATGTTGAGCAAGGCACTTACCTCCATTATGTGAGCATCGACACCCATGTTTTGGGAATGGTTATTCGTGCTGCAACCGGTAGGAGTATTCAGGAATTATTTGAAGAGACCTTATGGGCGTATGCCGGTTTTGAAGACGATGCCTATTTTGTGGCGGATGGAATAGGAGAGCCCATGGTTTTAGGAGGATTGAATCTGCGAACCCGCGATTATGCCCGTTTTGGGATGCTAATGCGTGATGGAGGATATTTCAACGGCAGACAAATTGTTCCGGTAGGTTGGGTGAAAGAAAGCATTACTCCTGATGCTCCACACCTAATGCCCGGAACACGTGATAACGCATCAACGTGGCTGGGATACGGATATCAATGGTGGATACCGCCCAAAGAAACAGATACTATCCGCGAGTTTATGGCAATAGGCATCTATGGGCAATATATTTATATCAACTTAGATGCGAATGTAGTCATTGCAAAAAACAGTGCCGATACCCAATTTGCACTTCGCGAAGAAAATAGCGACTTGTTATCGTTAATGGCGTTTAGGGCAATTACTGAATCCGTAGTCGCTTTATCTAATGCTAAATAGTACTTTTTGACAAATTAACTAGAAGTAATTCCGTTCCATTATTCAATTCTTCAAGCTGAGTTATCTATTGATGTTTTCAAACTCATTTAAAAGAGCTGAAATAATAATTAATTAAAGTGGATGTCAGTTAAAGAAATTCTTAGTGCTACCGAACATAGACCATGGCCACTTCCATCAATAAAATGGAGCTATTATCAGGAATGGAATGATGCTATTTTTTTGCATTGGCGTGTTGATGCTACGCTCATAAAGGAATATATCCCAAAGGAACTAGAGTTGGACTTGATTGATGGAAGTGCTTGGGTATCATTAGTTGCATTCACTATGGAACGTATCAGACCAAGAGTATTACCTTCATTTTCACCGATTTCAAATTTTCACGAAATTAACATCCGAACGTATGTTACAAGAGGAGCAAAGTCCGGTGTTTATTTTCTAAATATCGAAGCAGGCAAACGCATTTCTTGTTATGTCGCCAAAATGTTATCCGAGTTGCCTTATCGTTATTCCAACATGAAAAGAATTTCTAACAGGTTTACATCAAATCAAGTTTCAACCGGAAGCAGTTTTAAACTTGAGTACGAGTTAGGAGGAAAAATTCTTCAGATAACTCAATTAGACAGATGGTTGACAGAGCGATATGCTCTTTTTCAAGATTCAAAACAGTATCTGAATCAGTTTGAAATCCATCATACGGAATGGCTACTAAAAGAGATAACGGTACATTCACTCTTGCTTAATTATCCTAAGTTTCCAGATTTATTTCATGAAAGACCGGATCTATGCCACTATTCACCAGGCGTTAGCGTCTTGGCATGGGGTAAAGAGAGTCAGAAGTGTGGATGATTTAATATCAATACAGTATAATAAACAACAAAAATATTGTATATTTAAAGCAATATGATTGTTTTGATTTTATAATTATCCCTATGACAGCAATAAATAAAGTCGATCCCGAGAAAAGTATAAAACGAGCAAAAAACGTTCGTGCTAAGAAGAAAAGCTGGAGTTTAAGTGTGCAAAATCGCAATTATACTTGGGAAACGGGTATGGATAGGATAGAAATAATCCGTGAAAAACTGCCTTTTGAATCCATTGAAACAGTTAGTTCAAAAGTTGATCTACCTATCAAGAGGTTGCTTGAGCTTATTGGGATGCCGCAAACGACTTATAATAAAAAATTGAGAGAACGAGGTCTGCTTTCAACCCATGAAAGTGAGTTAATTTTGATGATGGCAGAGCTTATTGAATTTGGCAATCATGTATTTAATGAGGAGCAGGAAAAGTTTACTAGGTGGCTAAAGAAACCGAATCTTTCCTTAGGTGGCAAGACACCAGAAAGTTTGTTCGATTCTCTAACCGGAATCATGGAAGTTAGATATTGCTTAAATCGAATTGAATACGGGAATTTGGCTTAATGCGTGTTTTTAGAATTGAGCGCAAAAAGTATCTCGATAGTACGTTAAGTGGTATTGGAGCGTCTCTATCAGAAGGGTTTCGATGGAATAGTTTGCACACACGATTGGTTTACACTGCGGAATCAAGGGCGTTGGCGATGCTTGAAGTTGCTGTCCATCTGGATTTAATCAATGATTTACCATCTGATAGATATTATGTTGAAATCCTAATTCCTGATGATATTCCTTTGGTTGAAGTTGACAAAAATGACTTGCCACGAAACTGGGACTCGAAACCACCCATCATTGGAACGCAATTAATTGGGGATGATTTTGTCATGGATAATGAGGCCGCAGTGCTGAAAGTGCCAAGTTCAATTGTTCCCTTTGAATTTAATTATCTGATTAATCCAACTCATAAAGATTCCGAAAGAGTTACAATTATTAGATCTTACCCAGTTTCATTTGATGAGCGTTTAAAACAAAAGTAATTCTGTTTAGACAACTACCTCGGTAACTTCGCTTTTTTCAAGAATGCATCTACAACGCCGAGTTTACGCATGGTTCCTTCTTGCTTGACTTGATTTTTTCCCATGCGATGTAGGATGTTCACTAACGTACGCACTGCCGATTCAATATACTTCCCCTTATTTAGCATAACGCATTCAGTTCTGCCTGACATTGCAGCATCAGTAATTTCTGCGCGGGTAATAATCCCTTTTTTTGCCATATTTTCGAGTACTTGCGTTGCCCAAATATTAGGAATTAAGGCAGCCTCACAAAGCCACATAATTTCTTCCTGTACTTCCGATAGACGTTCCGCTCCAATTTCTACGGCAAGATCTCCCCGTGCTGTCATGACTCCGATATTTGGACTTTGCATAGCTTGCAGTAGAAGTGATGGAAGGTGTTCAAAAGCATCCCGATTTTCAATCTTTAGGATAATACCCACTTCGTCACCGCCCAATTCTTGAAGGCGTTGTTGTAAATCCGCCACATCCGAAGGATAACGAACGAACGAAAGTCCGACCATGTCGGCATCTTCAACCACGAATGGAAGTAACGAAATATCGTCACCCGTTAATCCATTAAACTGAAGGTTTGTATCCGGAAGATTTATTCCTTTGGCGCTTCTAAGTTTACTTCCCTTAGGATTTGCATGCTTAATGACAACTTCTATTAATTGATCATTTTTCGATTTCACCACGCCCCAAATGGCGCCATCATCAAACCAAATATTATGTCCGGCTTCTATGGTGTCAAAGACTTCCGGGATGCTGATAGAAATAGCCGCTGGTTGAATAATTTTCCCTTTTTTATCACGAATGGCATCCCTTCCCCAAATAGGGGCTTTATGAACTAAAAGGATATCATTCGTCATTAATAGAATGTAATCCCTCATTTTTTTGTGCGGTTTTTTCACCTGAATCACTTCGCCGGTGCGCAGCTTTGGTCCGGCCAAATCAACATAAATGGAGCAGGACTTTCCGGTATCTCGTCTGGCTTTTTTTATGTTTTCAACCATTTTAGACCAAACCGAAATATCGTCATGGCTGCAATTAATACGTGCAATTTCCATCCCCGCATCCACCAAGCCTTTAACAACAGAGTATTCAATGGCCTCAGTTGGTAGGGTAACCATAATGTGAGTGTGTAACGTCCGGTCGTCACTTTTAAATAACCGGCAAGCATTTCGTCGCAAGGCATTTTTACTCTCCACAAAGTTCACCGGATGATTCCCAAGTGTATATTTTCCCTGAAAATGAGCTCCTTTTATGAGATGCAGGTAGTAAAGAATATTTTCCAGGTTTGCCAGCACATGACGTTCAGAATGACTGATGGAAGAGAGACCTAACAAAGAAAGCTTTTCCTGAATATCCCTTAAATCAAAAGATCTTAATCTTAGATACCGAACAAAGTTTTTGGCGTTGTATCTGTAATTTGGATGCACCTTTTGAATTAAATCATCAAACTCAACCTCGGCATCGAGCACAGCACGTCTTATTTCTAGTAAGGAATCAATCAGAGAATCAGGTTCAGCCATGAATATGGATTAAAAATGGAAAGGATACATCCCAAATATACAGAACTACTAGATAGGAAAAAGTATTGGTGATTCTAAATGAGCTATTTTGTACGATATAAACGTATTCTAACTAATTTATTATGAATTGGGAATAGGAAATAGTTGTTTATATTGAATGCGAGATGAAATCAACAAAAACTTTACTTTTCTTATTATTTGTTTCAATAATTTTTGGGGTTATGCTTTTATCCTCAAAAACAGCAAAATCACAAGCAACACAAGCTTGGGAAGCAATAGCAATATCAGAAGATACTATGGGTATGGCAGTAGTTGCGAGTTGCCGTGGTGAGGAAGTATCTCTTTACTATGGTTTGCGTGACTACGCTCGTAACCTACCAGTTAATGAGAATACACTCTTTAGGATTGCCTCAATCAGTAAATTAATAACCTCTTTGGCTGTACTTTATCTTTCCGATCAGGGCATATTAGATTTACATAAATCTCTTACTGATTATTTTGGATTGCCAGTTGTTCATCCTGATTATCCTTCAGCTTCAATAACTCCGTTTTTGCTATTATCACATCGTAGTGGCATTCAAGATGGCGGCACATATTCAGATTTTCTAATGGATACCTACTCTATGGAAAATCCGCCTTCTATTCTTCAATTACTAATACCGGAAGGTTCGTATTATGCAACAAATAACTGGCGACATGAAGCACCCGGCACCTATTTTGTATACAGTAATTTGAATTATGGCCTGCTTGGATCTATAATTGAAATGGTTACAGATAAGAGATTTGATATATTCATGAGAGATGATTTTCTCCCACTACTGGGTATTCAGGGAGGGTTTAACGTTGCTGATATTTATTCCATAGATGATCTTGCGACTCTTTACCGAAAACCGGGTGGAACATGGGTCGCACAAGCCGACAATTTCGAGGGTATTCATCCACCTAACAGAGAGCTTCCGGACTATATACCCGGTGATAATGGTTTAATTTTTGCTCCACAGGGAGGTTTAAGAACATCCGCAAGTGGCGTTATGCAGTTGGCGCGATTTTTAATGAATAATGGATTTGTAGAAGGACAACAAGTAATTGGTGAAGAACACATGTCGCTGCTATTACAACAGCAGTGGTCTTGGGATGGCTCTAATGGAGATACATATTTCGATCTGTTTTTTGCTTATGGCGCTGGCTCTCATATAACAACCAACCAACCGGGTAAAGACACTATTGTGCCGAATTATACATTTATTGGACATCCAGGCGCTGCATATGGACTTGTTTCTAATATATATGTCAATTTAGAGTATGATGCATCCATTATTTTTATAACCAATGGGGTTGGGAATGGGTTTCGATTTGATAATCGTTCTTCCTTTTTTACTATTGAAAAAGATGTGTTTGAAGTTTATGAACACTTTTTTTTCAACAGTTGTAGGGAGTCAGTGGGCATAAATCCCGACCCTGATATAGTAAATAACTTCAGTTATCTAACTGCTTATCCGAATCCTTTCAACCCTAAAATTAAAATTAGTTGGCAACAAAAAAACGCAAAACGGATTAGCATTTCAGTCTATGATCTGCATGGTAGAATTGTTGCCAATCTTGCAAATAACGTGCATAACGAAGGTGATCATTATGTGATTTTTGATGGTCATACCTTAGCTAGTGGTATGTATCTTGTTAGGCTAAGCTCAGATTTTTCTCAAAAGGTAGTACTGGTTACTCTTTTAAAATAACAAATCCTCCCAACCAATATGGCTGGGGGGATTTGCAGAAAGATTTTCTTAACGTCATTAAGAACGGTGGTCGAAAATAATGACGGCGATTATTTCATCTTCTTAGTGTATTACTTGCGCGTAACCCTTCGCGTGTTGGTTTCGGGCTGACGATCGATGAGATAATTCCACGGGTCGATGCCGGCCGTGCGTGGTTCGGCTGAAACGCGCCGCACAAAAGTGTTCTCTTCCTGAGTAATATGCACCCGCTCCATGTGCAGCAGCTCACCCAGACGCAGTCCCTGCTCCGGCCGGGCAAAAATACCAATGTCGATATAGTCGTTTAGCGGTACCGGAACCAAAACCCCCAGGGAATCAGCGCGAAATTTCTCCGTGCGCGTGGTGAGGGTAACGATGAATTCGTCTCCATCCTGCTCGTATTCGGCACTCACCGCCGTGTTGGTGAAGAACGTTATGGTTTCGAACAGGTCTTCGATGAGATACTGCAGGGAGTCGGGAGTAACCTCTCGGAAGGCCCGTACGGCAGAGATTGCCGTCGGATATGGAGGCTCCTGATAGCCGTAGGTTTCAATGAGCGAGCGTAATGCACGGTTCACGTTCTCTTCGCCGATCATCTCCTTGAGATAGTACATCACAATGGAGCCTTTGTTGTAGTAGATATACCCTTGCTGCTCGGCCTGCATCAGTGGACGCTCGGCAATACGTTCCCTCGCCCGACCACGCAGGTAGGAATTCACTTCGTGGCGAAGGAATTTGTCCATCTGTTCGCGTCCGAAAGCCTGCTCCATAACCATTAGAGCGGAATATTGGGAGAAGGTCTCGCTGAGCATTTCGGCCCCTTGCATTTGGGCACCAATTACCTGATGCGCCCAGTATTGGTGCGCCATTTCGTGGGCAACTACATAGAAGACCGGATCGATGTCGCCAGGACTCAAATCGCGCAGGTCGCTGATAAACCCGATTCCCTCGCTATAAGGCATGGTTCCCGGGAAGGCTTGGGCGAAGGTGCTGTAGCGCGGGAATTGAATGATGCGCGCCTGGGTGTGGTAGTACGGCCCGAAGTGGGTGGTAAAGTACTCCAGAGACTGCCGGATGGATGCCAGCATATTCGGCACATTCATACTATGGCGCGGAGCATAATAGACCTCAATATCCACCCCGTTCCAGTGCTCCCGCGCCACTTCATACCGGGCCGAAAGAAAGGCAACGAAATTTACCTCTTTATGATCCAGCTCATACTCAAAATAGCGGCGACCGTCTTGTATCCATTCCCGATTGAGGCTTCCGGGCGCCACGGCAATCTGATTTTCTGCAGTACTGACAACGGCCCGCATGGTAATCCAGTCGGAATCGTTGTTTATGTAATGGTTACCGCGACTCACAAGATCGTTTTCATCCAGCACCGGCATCCGTGCCCTTTCGGGTAATCCCAGACGCGCCCGTCGGGTCGGATTTTGCACTTCATACATCGCTTGATACCCGAGTGAGGGCATGACGTCGAAGTTGTTGAAGAAGGTGCCGTTTTGCGTTAACGACGCAAAGGATACCTCGTTCTCAAATCCACGGGTGACGATTTCCGAGCGCACCTCTATGGCCAGGCTGTCGCCGGGCATCAGCGGCTGGGCCAGAGTGTAGATGCGGTAGCCATGACGGGCATCATCCAGAGTCAGCGTGGCGCCCGGGATATTTATCTGAATGTTCACTGGCCGTACAGCTCCCGGCAGGGTGAAATGAAGCGAATCGATGGCTACATCCGACTTGTTTACCACCACCGTCGCTGCCCGCACAAACAGATCGCGTTCATACGGATGGATGTCGATTTCATAGTCGAAATGTACCCAGCGGGGCTGCACAATACCCTCGTACTGCTTATAGGTGAGCTCGTAGTTCATCCGAATCTGCTCACGCTCTTTCGAAGAGGTATAGGTATTCAGCACGGCGGTGTTGTAGTAAATCCATCCACCGGTGAGCAAAAACCCCAGGAATAGTACCAAAGTTAATAGACGGGTTTTGCTAAATCGTCGTTTTGCCTCTGCTAAACGGTCGGAAAATCGATTGTAGTGACCTCGGACAAAGAAGGCGTAGGCAACAATAAGCAATATTCCGGCAAGCATTAACCAGTAGAGATTAAACCAAACCATCCCCTCTACAAAAGGCCCGTAGCCGTTCATATCAGAAAAAATGCGGCTCGGACGATTCCATAGCATGAACATATTAAACTCTGTGCGCAAGGCGCCCTGAATGGAAGTTTGTGCAATAAGCACTGCCACAAATACGAAATAGCCCACATAGCGATTATTAACAAGGGTATGAACAAGCAAGGCCACTACTACCAGCTGAGCAAAGGTTACCATATCCATAATCAGCAGCTCCACCACATAGTGGTTAAGGTCGATTTGGGTATAGCCAAACAGAAGCTGGGTAAGGATGCCGGCAAAGATGAGCACCACCTGAACCGAAGCCAGCGCCAACATCATGGCGATAAACTTCGACAAAAACACAGTTCCGGTACCAATGGCACTGGCATCGAGCATATCGCTAATGCCCGCATCGCGCTCTTTCCAAATGAGCATACCGGTGTAGAAGATGATGATGGCAATCATAAAGGTGTAGAACCCGCCAATGATGCGGTCGACCACCGAGTAGGAGGTCGGATACACCGAAGTACCATAAAAATCGCTGAAGAAGCTCAGATTAAATCCGAGATTGATGAGACCGATGAGCAGGATAATCAGGAAAACCTGATTGCGAAGAATAGAGACCGTTTGGAAACGAACCATACTAAACAGGGCAGACCAGGAGAATCTGGTTAATGCCGGCGCGGCAAAGCTGCGCATTGGGGCGTAGGCAGCCGGTGTGGTTTCTGGATCGTCGCTTTGCACGGCCATGGAGACTTTTTTCTTCCGGAACCATGAACGGTCGCGCTCGGTGAAGGAGAAGCGCCAGTACAGCAATCCCATAATGGCGAATGAGAGCACCATCCACCCGAGACGATTCCAAAGTAACCAGCTTTCAAATGGTGCGGTGATGGTGTTTTGTTCGTCGATGCTCAGAAAACGGGAGACCTGATCCAGGGCGGTGAACCCAAAGGGATCGATAAGCGCAGCAATCCACTCGTTGTCGAGGTTACTGCCAACAACACCGCTGATACTCACCACAACAATTATTAGCATGGCGCCCAAAAAGGATACCATGGTGTTGCGGAAGGTGACAGCCAGAGCATAGACCAGCACGCCCATAATCAGCGTATTCGCTACACCGAAAATCAGAAAGCTTTCGAGGTGAGCACCCCAGAAAACCGAAGTAAAGCGGGCACTGTCGGCCCAGGGCATAAGAGGCCCGATTAGCATACCTAAACTTGTTCCGAGCACGGGTATGCAGGAGATCACAAAAGCCCCGATGAATTTACCGAAAAAATAATCGCGCTCGCGGATAGGACTGGAATAGACCAGGGCCGCCATGCCACTGCTAATATCGCGGTTGGCCGTTGAATTCATAAACGCCGTAATCATGAGCAGGGTAATGATGCCCATAATCGCATACAGGTCCTGAATGGCCGTTGGCGCGTTGCGATACACAGTGTCGGCCGTGGTGCCACCGATGGTTACGAAATCAGAGGATATCGAGGCACCTACCATAACGGTTACCAGGGTGAAAAACACCCAAAGCATAGGTCGGCGTAGCCAAAAATTTAGTTCGTATCTAATAAAATTCCACATATTAAGACCTCACTTAAATAATATGACTAAGCTTGGCGAAATAAACATCCTCTAGCGATTCGGAAGCAGGAATAAACCCATTGCCAGGATTCTCTTCGGACAAAATATGTACGCGAGGTTTTCCTCCTACCATCTTGGAACTTAGCACGCGGTACTCGTTGCGGAAGGCTTCCATCTGCTCCTTATCCACCTGTTTCTCATAGACCTTTCCGTTGATGAGTGACAGGGCGTCGTCCGTGGTTCCTTCGTATAGCACTCGACCCTTATCCATAATGGCCATACGAGTACAGAGTTCGCGTACATCCTGAACGATGTGAGTAGATAAAATCACGATTGTTTGCTCGCCGATTTCACTTAAAATGGTGTAGAATCTATTCCGCTCACCCGGGTCGAGTCCGGCGGTGGGTTCATCCACAATCACCAATTTCGGACTGCCGATAAGGCACTGGGCAATCCCGAAACGTTGGCGCATCCCACCTGAAAAACTGCTCACGGCCTTTTTGCGGTGTTCGAATAGATTTACTTTTTGTAGCAAATACTCAATCATTTCGGTGCGTTCTGCTTTATTTGAGAATCCTTTTAGAAGAGCCAGGTGGTCGAGCAGCATCAGGGCTGATACTTTCGGATAGACGCCGAACTCCTGCGGGAGGTAGCCGAGTTGTTTTCTAATGGAATCTTTTTCCTTAAGCACATCCACGTCGCCAAGTGTAGCGCTTCCAGAGTCTGCCTCCTGTAGCGTGGCTAGTGTACGCATCAAGGTAGATTTACCGGCTCCGTTCGGTCCTAGCAGGCCAAACATTCCCGGTTCGATAGTGAGTGAAACGTCGTCGAGCGCCTTTACGCCGTTGGCGTATTCCTTGGTGAGTTGATTGATAGTTAGCATGGGGTTATTGTTAATGTTAAATGGATGGTAAAAGAGAGAGAATCCTCAGTATCTATTTGTGGATTTATAAATCGGTATATAAGGGTACCGATTGTCGCGGTTTACGGATGTCTATCTATTTGCTTTCAACAATCCTTAAAAACCATTAATCATCATCTCCATCTTCATTTTTGTTCTCTTCGGGTTTTATACTCTTGTCTTTCTTGCTCCACTGCACTGCACCCCACAAAATAGAGCGAGAGTTTTGCGAACTCTTGGTTTCCATTTCGGACCGTTTTTCTTGTTTGACGGGAGCATTTCCCTCGATTTTTTCAAACGAAGTTTCGATCTGAAATCCACAATTTCCAATTAGGCCCCAAAAAAGGCATAACGATCGTTTGGTGGAAGCCACATCATTATCTGTTTCTGAAATCGAGTTGGTTTCGATAAAGATGTTTGCCGACCATAATCCATATTCATCGGTGTGCTTATCTATGCTATTAACGGCTTGGGTTCCGGCTGAAGCACCTACGAAAAGGAGTAGAGTTAGAACCAGAGTAACGAGCGCAAAAGAGATTGAATTTTTCATATATAAGTGTATTAGCAATAGGTTAATATTTCGAATTATGTTCGAATAGATGTAATTTCAGTAGTTTTAATCAATCGCCCCTTATTTTTGTGATAAATGATGTGTTTGTGTGATAATTTGGGCAAAAGTTGTGATAAACGGCATTCATCCCAAAAATTACGAGACTCGTAAGAAGCGCATTATATTGTTGATATGTTAAATATTATTCAAAAAAACAGATTGCTACAGACCATTATATGGCTAAGCCTGCTAATATTACTTGTTTTGAGCGCTGTGGCCTCAGAACACGAAGACGATATTAACTACCAAATAGAAGATTTTCTAATTATTGGTTGGATTTGGCTAAATATGATGGCAGCGAGCTATTCAGCGCTGTACTTGCACTCAAGGCTATTTCAAAAACAGCTTTATTCTTATTTTGTTGGGTCACTTTTGATGATTTTAGCTGGAATAGTGTTCGTTTTCCGTGGCGGCGCAGGACTATTGCTCAACGATTTTTTCGTGCAGAGTTTTATCTCGGATCTCGTCTCTTTTTCATTTGTAATGAGTATTTCCATCGGTTTGCGCTATGCAAAAAAGGGGCTGCTCGACCAGTATATTCTAAAAGAAATGCAGACTCAATTGCTGAAAGCCGAGCTAGGCGCACTGAAGTCCCAGATTAATCCTCATTTTCTTTTCAATACCCTCAATAATATTTATGGGATAAACCTCAAAGACCCTGAAAAAGGCTCCGAAATGATTCTGAGTTTATCGGAGATATTTCGTTACTTCCTGGAAGCCCAGAAACACGAAAAGGTTACTCTAGCCGAGGAACTCGAACTCATCCGCAACTACACCGCACTGGAGCGCATGCGCTTAACGCCTACCAACCGACTCGATTTTAAAGTTGTGGCAGCAAATCCCAATCGGCTCATCCCGCCCCTTCTGCTCATGCCCCTTGTTGAAAATGCCGTCAAATACGGGGTTAGTCCAACAAACGAAACCACTATTATTATTGATATTCAGCAGGGAGAACACGAAATTGCAATTACTACTCTTAATGATGTGCATGCCAACCATCGCATACCTTCAACTCGTATAGGTTTAAAAAACTTGAAAGAACGGCTGGATCGCATTTACCCTGGTCGTTATACGTTGCAAAGTTTAGAAAAGGATGGAAAGTGGCAGGCTAAACTTGTTATACCGATATGATACGTGTACTCATTGTTGACGACGAAGCTCCGGCGCATGCTGTGCTCGAAGCGCATTGCAGTAAAAATGATGATATGAAAGTTATAGGCAATTGTTTCGATGGCACATCAGCCGTGGCTTTTCTACGACAACATCCGGTTGATCTAATGTTTTTAGATATGCAAATGAGCGACCTTTCCGGCTTCGAGGTGCTTCAAACGCTGGAAAACCCACCTTGTGTGGTGTTTGTTACAGCCTATTCCGACTATGCCCTTGAGAGTTATGAATTCGGCGTAATGGATTATCTCCTTAAGCCAGTGCGATATGCGCGGTTTGTGGCGGCGGTGGAAAAAGTGCGCCGTTATCTGAAGCGAATAGTGAGTGACACGAAAGCAGCGGGTGCAGGAACACAGGATAAAGCGGTATCGGGTGCATCATCAAAGAAGCCAGCTTCTGCATTCATAAGTATAAAAGTAGATGGGGTAACCAAGCGCATAGAGGTAGCACAAATTAATGCGATCGAAGCGTGGGGAAATTACGTCAAACTTCACCTGACTGGACAAGCGCTTATTGATCGACGTACCCTCAGTGATTTGGATGCGGCTTTGAAAGAACACGGATTTGTGCGCATTCATAAAACCTGGATTGTGCGCCTAGGGGCAATCGAAGCCATTGATGGAAACCGGGTGAGGTTGGGCGGACAGTTACTACCCATCGGATCTATCTACAAACAAAAACTGCGCGATTTGGTAGCATCCGACTCGGTTTAGTGTTAGATCGGTTGTATTTCTTAATATGGAACACCAAACAAACGCTAACAACGTTCTTGCTGTTTAGGGTACAAAAGATTAACGTTATTTAGAATATTTGTGAAAGCTTGGATTATCGTTTTATTTGGATTAATAATGTTAGGAGCCACTTCCGAAGAGCGTCCTGTTACGGTTATGGTTTTTGGGGATAGCATTGCAGCAGGCTATGGTTTAGATCAGGAGGATGCTTTTCCGGCTCTATTACAGAAAAAAGCTAAAGATGAAGGATTCGATACAATTGTCATTAATGCAGGATTAAGCGGGGAAACGTCTGCCGGTGGCTTACGCAGGATAGACTGGGTTCTGCAACGTCCGATAGATGTTTTTATCCTTGAATTAGGAGGAAATGATGGACTTAGGGGGATAAACCCGGATGTTACCAAACAAAATCTTGCCGGAATTATGAATCGGGTGAAGGCGAAATACCCCAATGCTACCATTATTTTAACCGGTATGGAAGCACCGCCAAACATGGGGGAAGGGTTCACCTCACGATTCAGAGCCATTTTTAGAGAGTTGGCACATGAATATGACGTTATATTTAAGCCGTTTATCCTTGAGGATGTCGCCGGAATATCTGAGCTGAATTTGCCGGATGGCATCCATCCAACGGAAGAAGGACATAAAATCATTGCCCGAAATGTGTGGCAATATCTAAGACCGGTGCTTAAAGCGAAGCAAGCGGGTTGAGGTGCTCAATGCCTGAATTTGTCACCTGCTAAATAGTTCGCCAATGGTTTTCATTGAAAGGAACATTTTCCCACTATCTGGTAAATCAATGAATCCATACTTGAGGTAAAACTTATGTGCTGCATCATCAATTGGGTCAACAATAACGGCGATAGAACCAACACTTTTAGATACTTCATAACTACGTTTTAATGCATCAATAAGTAATAATTCTCCCAAGCGTTCACCGTTATATCTTAAATCACGTGCTAATCTGCCCAGAAGTGTTACGGGAAGACTTTCATAAGACGGGGGGAGCTTTCTACTAATTTCCTCCGGAATAACCTCACTATCAATACCTGCATTCGAAAGAGTATAATACCCTTTTACTTCATTTTGCTCATTACAAATTACAAAGCATGCCGTGAGTTTACGCTTAACATCTTGTTTCGCTTGTTTCCGAAGGTACTGAGTAAGAAGTGCCTGACCACACTCAAAAGTCTCTTTGCTATGTTTGGGGCTCAATAGCTCAGTAAGAAACTTCATCAGAGTTCAATTATCTCTTTATAACGTCTTGTAGCTGATTGAAGAGCACTGTTGGGTTTTGATGGATTCGTGATCTCATCAAAGAAAACCTGCCTATCCTTTTCTGTTGCAAGAATTATTTCTTGCTCACGGATAATGGTTTCAGCTTTCTGTTGAGCAGCGTGAAGCAGAAAGTCGGTTAAGTTTCTAAATCCGCCTAACTGAGCAGCACGTTCAAAAAGACGCTTTTGTTCTTTTGGGACACGAGCATTAATTCTATCGGTTGGTATAGATTGCATGATGCATTAATGAGCTATTTTTGTGATTTGTGAGTATAATGTACGCACAAATTGCATAAAGAACAATATAAGTTGGACAATACAAAAGTTCACTGTAAGCTGATTAATTAAAAATATAAAATTGAGACTGCTCCGATTATTCTCAATAACGAAATGAGTTATGCAGGCTTTGTCTATTTAGACATAAAAATAACTACATGCCCTGATGCACCGAGCGTTAGCGATTCCTACGAAGCAAAACTCCACGGTAAACCGGGTTTTTCTTTCGCAGTTCAAAATTGACTTTTCGGATCAGATTCAGCGTTTAGATTTATTTCCTCGCCTCATATATACACATCGGGGGTATGTTACGCCATTCGTAGCTTACTTTTACGTTGGCAAAATGTTGCTCAAGATGTTTTTTTAAGTGAGATGAAGTCTGATACGCCAAGAATGCACCATCCTCACTTAAAAAAGAAGCACTTTTAGAGAGGATAGAATGTTTGATATCTGCATCTAAGAAACTAAATGGAATCCCGGATAAAATGTAGTCCGCCTCACTGAGTCCTTCGTTTGCAAGGATGTCTTCAATAGCTTCGGCTGAATCGTTATAAACCGAAACACGCTCATCTGTTATACCATGAAGAATTTCTGCAAAACCGGGATTTAACTCTATCATAATCAATCGAGAATGTGGACTCATGTGCTTCAACAGATATTCAGAAAACACACCGGTACCCGGACCAAACTCAACGATTACATTATCTTTTGTGAAATCGATTGATTGAGTCGTTTTTTTTACTGTGTAGGATGAACTGGGAGTGATCGATGCCACATTTCTGTCACGTACTAACGTTTTCAGATACGTGAGTGTACTCATGAATTAGAACCCTTCTTTTTTTAATTCTTCAATCTGATCTCTGATGCGGGCTGCCTCTTCAAATTCGAGATTTCTGGCCGCCGTTTTCATGGTTTCGGTTAGGTAATCAAGGAACGCTTTTTTATCCTCAAATACAATTTCTTTCATCGCTGGATTTGGCTTGTAATGTATGCCATCTTCAGCAGCGGTTATTAATTCAACCGGAGCCTCTTCATATAGGTCACGTTCTAAATCTATGGGCTGAGCGGATATCAAACTTGGATCAACAAGTGGTTTAAGCTCTTTTGTAACCGTTTTTGGTGTAATTCCGTGCTCTTCGTTGTATGCGAGCTGAATTTTACGACGTCGCTCCATCTCATCCATAACGGCTTTCATGCTTCGGGTTACTTTGTCCGCATAAAAAATAACGCGCCCTTCAACATTTCGTGCAGCGCGACCCGCAATCTGGAAGAGTGCCGTTTCGGAACGCAAAAACCCTTCTTTGTCAGCATCCAAAATAGCTACAAGGCTCAACTCAGGGATATCAATCCCTTCACGAAGCAAGTTAATCCCGACTAACACGCCAAAATCGCCACGTCGATAGCGATACAGCACCTCAATCCGTTGGAGGGCATCAAGCTCGCTATGCATGTAGGCGGCTTTTATCCCCATATTTTTCAAATACTCACTGAGTTCTTCACTCATGCGTTTGGTAAGGGTTAGCACGAGTACACGTTCGCCTTTTGCGAGTACTTTGCGAATTTCATCAATCAAATCATCAATCTGATTTTTGAGCGGTCGCATTTCCACTTTAGGTTCCATTAGTCCGGTCGGACGTATAATTTGCTCCACATACACTCCGTCTGACTGACGTAACTCATAATCTGCAGGAGTTGCGCTCACAAAAATACACTGATGAATCATTTCTTCCCACTCATTGAAGGTAAGCGGTCGATTATCAAGTGCTGAAGGAAGTCGAAAGCCATGTTCAACCAAATTAACCTTCCGTGAGCGGTCGCCCCCGTACATCGCTTCGATTTGTGGAACGGATTGATGGCTTTCATCCATAACGAGCAAATAATCATCCGGGAAATAATCCATCAAGCAATACGGACGCTCACCAGGTTTTCTGCCGGCGAGATAACGCGAATAATTCTCAATTCCCGGGCAGTAGCCGATTTCGCGAATCATCTCAATATCAAATATGGTGCGTTGCTCAAGACGCTGTGCTTCCAGGAATTTTTCTTCGCCCCGAAGCACATCAAGCCTCCAGTTCAACTCATCCTGAATTTGGCGGATGGTTTCTTCCTGCCGACTTTTGCTCGTAACATAATGCGAAGCCGGATAAATCGTAAATTCATCAATTTCCTCTATCATTTCACCTGTATCAGGATCAAAAATCGAGAGTTTTTCGATTTCTTCACCCCAGAACTCAATACGTAACGCATGTTCAGAATAAGCCGGGAAAATATCCACCACATCTCCACGCACACGAAATTTTGATCGTCGGAATTCATAGTCATTTCGGGAATAATGGAGATCGACGAAGTCATACAAAAGCTTCGAACGAGGTATTTCCATCCCGATTTTAAGGTGAATAATCAGCTTCGCATATTCGGATGGGGAGCCAATCCCATAAATACAACTTACAGATGCCACAATGATGACATCTCTTCGACCGGAAAGTAACGAGCTTGTAGCCCGTAAACGCAATCGTTGAATCTCGTTGTTAATGGAGAGGTCTTTCTCAATGTATTTATCAGAGGAAACGATATAAGCTTCCGGTTGATAGTAATCGTAGTAGCTGATAAAAAACTCGACCGAACTTTCCGGGAAAAAATCACTTAATTCGCGATAGAGCTGTGCTGCAAGTGTTTTATTATGGCTCATGACCAATGTAGGACGATTGACTTGCTCAATAACCGAAGCAATCGTTCTTGTTTTTCCGGAGCCTGTTATACCCAGTAGTGTCTGAAACTTGTCACCATTATTTAGTCCTTGTACAAGCGCTTCAATAGCTTTCGGCTGATCGCCTGTTGGTTTGAATGGAGAAATTAAATGGAAACCCTTGCCTGTCATGATAGACTAACGTTAAGTAAATTGCTTGAAAATGAACTGTAATGGTAAAAAACGTAACCTAATAAGATAAAGATTCCATCCCTCTTTAACGAAAATGCTTTTACGTCCCTTCTGAAATGCGCAGAAACATAGTCTAATCGTTTTTGAGCTAAACTTTTTTTAAATTAGACTTGTTCTAATTTAACGAACATCCAAAGCTAATTATCAAAACAATTATACATGATTACCCAGCAACCCGAAGTAATTCACTTAACCGAACGCGCTGCACGTCAAATAAAAAAGCTAACAGAGAACACTCCTGAACATGCAGGTAAGTTTCTTCGCATTGGCGTTAAAGGAGGCGGGTGTTCCGGGTTAAGTTATACCCTTGATTTTGATGAACAAAAAGAGCTTGATTTGCTAATAGAGGCCCATGGAATAACGTATTTGGTTGACAAAAGACATGCGATGTATTTGGATGGAACGGTGTTAGATTTTCAAGAAGGATTAGATGCGAGAGGGTTTACCTTTGAAAATCCTAAAGCAACCAGTACTTGTGGCTGTGGCTCTTCATTCAGCACATAAATAAGCTATATTTTTCGTATATTTAGGGTTATTGAATTTTCAGGTTTACATCTTCAAAAAGATTCTATTATTTACGGAATCATATCCTCATGGTCAAAGACATTCAACTTTACAAATTATTATCAGATCAAGTTAAGCCGCTTCATCAAGAATTGGTGCAAATGAGGCGACATCTTCACCAACATCCTGAAACCGGTTGGAATGAGGTTGAGACCTCTGCATTTATAAAGCATAAGCTTACTGAACGAGGATTTTCTTACAAAAATGGGTTAGCCGGTACCGGTTTTTACATTGAAGTTGAAGGAGAACATCCCGGTCCTACCATTGCTTGGCGAGCTGATATGGATGCCCTTCCTATTCAGGATGAAAAAACGGTTTCCTATCATTCAAAAAAAACAGGCGTTAGCCACATGTGCGGACATGATGTGCATAGTACGGTTGCCTTCGGAATTGCTGACATCCTAAATCAACACAAGGATTTAATCAAAGGAAAAGTGCGCGTTTTTTGGCAACCTGCCGAAGAGACACAACCCAGCGGAGCTCCGGTAATGATTCAAGATGGGGTATTGCATAACGTGAAAAGTGTATTTGCAATGCATTGTGACCCAACAACGGATTCCGGGCAAATCAGTTTTTGTTATGGAGCAGAAACGGCTGCATTTGATTCTTTTATTTTTGAAGTAGAAAGCAGTTCCCCTCAGCATTCAGCCCGCCCCCATAAAGGTCCGGATAGCATGTGGATAAGCATTCAAATTATTCAACATCTGTATCAGTATGTTGGTAGGATGTTTGATCCTCTTGAGCCAACTGTATTATCAATTTGTCAGTTTCAAGGAGGAGATGCGTTGAATGTTATACCCAAAAAGGTAACATTTGGCGGAACCTTTAGAACGGTGAAAGAAGAATATCGCCAAATGATGCGTTCATGGGTTACAACGCTTGCTTCCAATATGGCCGCTCAGCATGATGTTTACGTAAATGTGAAATTTGGCTTAGGTGCGCCGGCTGTAATGAATGATGAAAAATTATATCGTTTCGCAAAAAAAGAAATTATTAACACCTTAGGGCGCGATAAATTCCCCCTTAGAAAACAAAGTATGGGTGGAGAAGATTTCGGCTTTTACACAGCTGAAACCCCCGGATTATTTTTAAGAATCGGTTCACGCTGTAATGCAGATACAGCACATCCGCTTCACAGTTCATTTTTCGATATTGATGAACGCATTTTGGGTCCAACCTGTGCGTTTGCGTCCAATCTATTAATTAAACATTTAAACGAGTTCGAATCACTACAGTGAACGTATTAAAATTTGGTGGTACCTCCATGAAAGATGCTTCGGCATGGCTTGGAGTACTAACCATCGTAAAAAATGCAGGTCCCGGAACTATAACCGTTGTCTCTGCTACTTCCGGCACAACAAACAGCCTAATTCTCTCCGCTGAGACCGCAAAAAACGGAGACTTAGAAAGTGCCAGAACATTACTTTCTGAAATCAAACAGCGTCATTTAGGTTTAATCCATGATTTTTTCGATCAATCAGAAGTGGTGAATCCTGATGCAAGTACAGAAGTGTGTGAGCGTCACATCGCTTCACTCATGACGTTGTTGGATAATTACCTCCTTGGAATTCACACTCTCGGTGAATTGACTGCTAAATCGCTTGATGCCGTCTGTAGTATTGGTGAACGATTAAGTTCATTTATGCTTGCCGAATGTGCCAAGGCCATTGGTATGGATGCTGTTTGGGTGGATGCCGCAGAAGTAATGAAGACAGATGCTCAGTTTGGAGCTGCAACACCTGATATGGCAAGCATCTTTGAGCGTGCCAAAATATTGTCACACCATGCAAAAACCGGTAAATTTAGCATCCTTGGTGGTTTTTATGGCTCAGATGCTAATGGAACTATCACAACCTTGGGTAGAGGTGGCTCTGATTATTCAGCAAGTATTTTTGGATTGGCGACCGGAGCAGATGCCATCGAAATTTGGACAGACGTGAGCGGCATGTTCACAAGCGATCCTCGCTTTATTCGAGACACCTTCAGTATTAAAGAAATTAGCTTTAATGAAGCCGCCGAGCTTGCCTATTTTGGTGCAAAAGTGCTCCATCCGGCAACGATTCAGCCGGCTGTTGAAAAGAATATTCCGGTGTATGTAAAGAATACGTTCGAGCCAAATCATCCGGGAACCCGGATTTTCTCAGATGCACAATCTGAATCCCCGGTTCGGGCCATTGCTTTTAAAAAAGACATAACCGTTATTACCGTAATTTCTTCCAGGATGTTACTCGCATGGGGATTCCTTGCGAAAGTCTTTTCGATATTTGAAAAACACAAAGTATCTGTTGATCTTGTAACAACCTCTGAAGTTTCAATCAGCATGACCGTTGATAAAAAAGTAAGCTTAGATGCTGTAATTAAAGATTTGTCAGAAGTCGGAACCGTAAAAATTTATCACGATCAAGCATTGATTTCTTTAGTTGGGAAGGATTTACTGAGTAGTAGAGGAATAGCTGCAACGGCATTTGAATCTTTGGCAACCTATCCCATCAGAATGATTTCGCAGGGAAGCTCAGATATTAATTTATCGGTTGTTGTTGAAAATTCTCATGCCATAGAAGCCGTTCAGGCATTGCATGATGCTTTTTTTCCAAACAATCATACACCTGAATTTACATAATGCTCAATTTAGCTATAATCGGCGATGGGAAAATGGGGCAGCGTATTAAAGAGCTGGCACCTTCTTTTGGGATGCGTCCTGTACTTGTTCTTGGTGCGGATGAAAATAAAGGAGGAAGTGCAATCACCCCTGAAAGGTTTAAAGGGATTGATGTCGCAATAGATTTTACGCATCCTGATTCCGTTCGCACACACATCAAAAAAGTAGCGCAACTTGGAATCCCGATTATCGTTGGTACAACCGGTTGGTATGATGACTCAAACTGGGTAGAGACGATTGCCGAGAAATATCGTGCGCGAATTGTGTATGGTTCTAATTTCAGTCTTGGTGTTCAACTATATATTAAATTAGCTAAGAAAGCCGGGGAGCTTTTTGGCAGAACCACCATTTTTGATACTTCTATCCATGAAGTGCATCACACAAGCAAAATTGATGCGCCAAGCGGTACAGCCATTACTATAGGGAATGAATGGCTTAAAGGCGCTGAAAAACCAAAAGAGTATGTTTTTGGAATTCAGGAAAAAGGCACCGTTGACAAAGAGAAACTTAGAATAACCTCACAAAGAACAGGATCTGTGTTTGGAGATCATTCCATTAGAATAAATTCAGAGTGGGATGACATAGAACTGACACACCGTGCCCGATCAAGGAATGGATTTGTTGCCGGAGCTTTAAAAACAGCCGTTTGGATCGTTGATCAAAAAGAGCATGGTTTTCATTTGATAGAAAATATTGTTGAGGAAGTTTTGCAAGTTTAATTTTAGTCAGAGTAATTTAAGCTCATCATTTCTGAATTCGATACGTTAAAATAAATTATTGGGTTGTAATAACTCTTTGTTAACTATGGCGATTGTCATTATTTTTCTAAACTTAGCGTAGAGAAAAGAAAACGCACCACTTTAATCTATTAACTATATTCCAATGCTATGGCTTTGTACCAAAAAGTCCTTGATGATTTAAAAACAGCCATGAAGGCAAAAGACGAATTACGTACGATGGTTCTACGTTCGTTAAAGGCTAAAATGCTTGAGAAAGAAATTAGCGAAAGAACAGATGGGAAATCCGTTGAAATTACGGATGATATGGCAACGGATGTGATTGTAAAGGCTGCAAAACAGCGTAAAGATTCCATCCAACAATACACAAATGCCGGTAGAACCGATTTGGCGGAGGTTGAGGAATCTGAATTATCAATTATTGAATCCTATCTGCCCAAACAACTTTCAGAAGATGAGATTAAAGCCATTGTTAGTGAAGCCATAGGAATTACTCAGGCAACCTCTATGAAAGAAATGGGAAAAGTTATGGGGGTTGTAATGCCAAAGGTAAAAGGAAAAGCAGATGGTAACTTAGTAAACAAAACTGTTAAGGAGCTTTTGTCCGCTTTATGAATCTTTTCGACATCTTTGTTTTTATTGTACTTGGCTACTTTGCATTTGCGGGATTCCGTAATGGTTTTGTAAGAGAGGTTTTAGGACTTACAGGCTTAATTATTGCATTATTTCTTGCTTTCAGATATCTCGAACCCTTAAATAGTTGGCTCATTCACGTAACCGGTGTCCATGATGCATATTCATTATTGATTACGTTTGCCCTTATTTTTTTGCTCGTGATCTTATTGGTTCATCTTGCAATTATATCTATTGAGTATCTGATAAAAGTTTCATTTTTAAGCACAACAAATCGCGTTTTTGGCTTACTTTTCGGAGTCCTTAAAAGTAGTGTTTTTGTTAGCATGGCTGTAATATTATTAGTTACCATTGAGATTCCCGGCGAAAAAACGAGACAGACATCTTTAACATATCCTATAATGGAGCAAATCGCCCCGGTTGTTTACAATGGAATTGCAACTATTTATCCAAATACGTTAAAGTTTCAGGAAAGCGTTCAACGGACAATCGAAGAACATCATATTTTCAATTTTAGATAATCTATTTGTACATGAAATTTTTGCCTGTAGCGGATCAGCTCGAAATCATTCGCAGAGGAGTTACGGAGATTATTCCCGAAACAGAACTCATTGATAAACTTGAACGGTCATACAAATCTGGAAAGCCACTCCGAATTAAATTAGGATGCGACCCAACTCGCCCCGATTTACACCTCGGTCACTCCGTTATTCTAAGAAAATTGCGACAGTTTCAGGATTTGGGTCATCAAGCCATTTTGATTATCGGGGACTTCACCGGTATGATAGGAGATCCAACCGGACAGAATAAGACACGTCCATCGCTAACAGTTGAGGATGTTCGGGAAAATGGGAAAACGTATTTTGAGCAAGCATCCAAAATTCTTGACCCGGAAAAAACAGAAATTGTTTATAACTCAGATTGGTTAGGAAAGCTTACTTTTGAGGATGTCATAAAGTTGTCATCAAAATATACGCTGGCGCGTATGATTGAACGTGATGACTTCACAAAGCGGTATAACAACAACGAACCCATTGCTTTACACGAGTTTTTATATCCTTTAGCACAAGGACAAGACTCCGTTCATCTGAAATCAGACGTAGAGCTTGGAGGACAAGATCAGAAATTTAATCTGCTTGTCGGTCGTGAGCTTCAAAAAATGGATGGACAAGAGCCCCAGGTTTGCCTGATGATGCCTCTCTTAGTTGGTACTGATGGCACCATGAAGATGTCGAAGTCGTACGATAATTACATCGGTTTAAACGAAGAACCGAACGACATGTATGGGAAAATGTTGAAAGTGCCAGATGAGCTCATCTATACTTATTTTGAGCTTATCACCGATGTGCCGACTTCTGAATTGCCTCAAGTAAAGGAAAAAGCTGCAAACGACCCGCGAAATGCAAAACACGATTTAGCATTTACGGTCACGCGCATGTATTTCGATGAAGTAACGGCACAAGCAGCTCGAGAACATTTCGAAAAAACCATCATCAACAAAGAAATCCCGGATGAAATCCCGGAGTTTTCATTTGAAAAAGGCTCCTCGCAGCGCTTGATTGATATCATCAAAACTGTAAATTTTGCTCCAAGTAATGGAGAGGCAAGACGGCTTATTCAGCAAGGTGGGGTTTCATTGGATGGAAACACCGTTGATGACACCAATGCCGAGTTATCATTTTCGGAAGGATATTCTGTAGTATTAAAAGTCGGGAAGCGTAAATTTGGCCGCTTGATTGCCGGTTAGGGAAAGACTTCCCCCCATTTATCAAAAAAGGTTCAATGTGAAGGTCTATAAAGTAAGTTCATATAACGTTAACGGAATCAGAGCAGCCGAGAAAAAGGGATTTAGTGACTGGGTGAAAACCGAACAACCCGATATCATCTGTCTGCAGGAAATCAAAGCCGACGAAACTCAAATCCCTGAGGAAATTCATGCTCTTGGATATCATTCAGAGTGGTTAAGTGCCGAGAAAAAAGGCTACTCAGGGGTGGCGATTATGTCTAAGGAAAAGCCACTCACGTCTGTTAAAGTTATGGGACTTGATTGGGTAGATGCTGAAGGGCGCGTGCTCATGTTTGAGTATCCTGAATTTAAAGTCTATTCAGTTTATGCGCCAAGTGGAACATCGGGAGATGTTCGTCAAACACTCAAATATCAGTTTTTGGATGCCTTTTATGAATTTGCCCATACAGAAGCTCAAAAGGGAAAACCTGTTCTTTTTTGTGGTGACATAAACATTGCACACCGCGAGATTGATATTCATGATCCCGTTAGAAACAAGAATAGTTCAGGGTTCTTGCCCGAGGAGCGTGAATGGTTTACTCGATTTTTAGAATCGGGCTTCCATGATGTGTTCAGGGAGTTGCATCCTGACTTGAAAGACGTATATAGTTGGTGGACATACCGTGCCGGTGCCAAAGGGAACAACAAAGGTTGGAGGATTGACTATCACCTTGCAACTAAAGAATTGGCCTCCAAAGCCCAAGAGGGGAACATAACCAGAGAATTAAATCTATCTGACCATGTTCCGGTTACGATAACATACAAATTCCTCTGACAAGTGGTATCTTACATAAAGAACAAACATCGAATTTATCAGTTAATTTTTCCAATATGGTACGTGTACGATTTGCTCCCTCTCCAACCGGATGGCTTCACATTGGTGGGTTAAGAACGGCGCTTTATAACTATCTCTACGCCCGACATCACGGTGGTACGTTTATTCTTCGGATTGAAGACACCGATCAAAACAGATATGTAGAAGGAGCTGAAGCTGACATTATAAAAAGTCTTGAATGGGCAGCATTAAAGGTTGATGAAGGTCCCGGCTTTGGAGGTGAAGCGTCTCCCTATCGACAAAGCGAGCGTTCGGAAATCTATATGAAATACGCTCAAGAATTATTAGACAAGGGATTTGCGTACTATGCGTTCGATACTCCGGAAGAAATTGAACACATGAAAGAGTCGTTGAAAACGGCGGAAAACCCAACGCCGAAATACGATGTGTTTACACGTCAATCCATGCAAAATAGCCTTACGCTTGATGCATCGGAAACACAAGCTAAGCTTGAATCAGGACAACCTTATGTCATTCGTTTGAAAGTCCCTCAAAACGAACAAGTCCGTTTTGAGGATGAAATTCGGGGATGGGTTTCCTTTGAAACATCCGGATTGGATGATCAAATACTCATTAAAAGTGACGGGCTCCCAACCTATCATCTTGCGAATGTGGTAGATGATCATTTAATGGGAATTACGCATGTGATTCGAGGCGAAGAATGGTTAAGTTCAGCTCCTAAGCATCTCCTTTTGTATCAATTTTGGGGATGGAATCCCCCGAAAATGGCGCACTTACCATTGATTATGTCACCCAGTGGAGGGAAGCTTTCCAAAAGAAAAGCTGAGGAACAAGGAATTATGGCTAACGTGAAAGACTATATCGAAAGCGGTTATAATCCTGCAGCGGTAGTAAACTTTTTGGCGTTTTTAGGATGGAGTCCGGGAGACGACAGAGAAATAATGAGTCTTGAAGAACTTAGCAAAGAATTCACGCTTGAACGAGTTAGCAAATCAGGAGCTATTTTCAATCAGCAAAAACTGAATTGGTACAACGAGCAATATTTCAGAAACACGCCCGCTGAGACGATCCTCGAGGAGCTAAAACCAATCCTGGAAAAAAAATCATACACCCTGCCTGATGATGCTTTTGGTTTAAAGGTGATCGAATTGATGATTGAACGCGTATCCTCAACACCGGAAATAGCCGAAGCCGGATCGTTCTTTTTTGAAGCCCCTGATTCCTATGATGAGAAAACAGTTTCTAAAGCCTGGAAAGAAACTACCGGAATAACGGTGCAGAAATATGCTGATCGTATCTCAGCACTAAATGAAGCTGACTTTACTCATGAAACGCTAAAAGCTAAGTTAACCGAGATTGTTGAAGAAGAAGCTGTAGGTTTCGGTAAAGTGATGCTGCCCGTCCGCCTTGCCATTACAGGACTTGGCGCAGGACCTGATTTATTTCAAACGATGGCGCTTATTGGTAAAGAAGCATGTCAAGAACGCTTAAACAAAGCAATTAAACACCTAGGTTAAGGGCTTATGCAGCTTCCGCCGATTCATTGGGTAAAACGAAGAAATCAGAAGTCGATTCGAATTAGAGTGAAGTCTGATTCAATCATCGTTTCTGCGCCTGCCTATGCATCTACATCGGAAATGAAACGCTTCTTTAACGAAAAACAAGACTGGATTAAAGCATCGTATGCAGGCTTAGTTGCGAAGCAAGAAAAAACAGAATCTTTGAATCGGTTTAAGCATAACGAATTGCTTTACTTTGGGAAATGGACTCCATTCGAGCTTATAACAGGCGTTGGAATAAACGATATATCGTTTCAAAAAGAATCCTTCATCATCCAAACAGCTATGGAAGAACCGGATGAGGATCATATTACCTGGATGTATGCCAATTATAGTACATCCATTTTAGCACCATCTTTTATTGAGGTCGCAAAACGGCTTGGGTATTCTTTCAATAAACTTACTTTCCGAAATCAAAAAACTAAATGGGGAAGTTGTTCTGCTAAAGGCAATATCAATCTGAATTGGCGTTTAATAAAATGTCCGAAATTTGTTCAGGAGTACATTTTTATCCATGAATTATGTCATTTAAAGCATCTAAATCATAGCGACAAATTTTGGAACTTGGTTGCCCATCACATGCCAAATTATTTAGAAGCGGAAAAATGGATTAAGTTAAATAGCGCAATGGTGTTTCAGAGCCCTTGAAACTTAGCGGTGACTTTTTTCGTTTATACCTAATTTACAATTACTGATTGGCCGTTACCGTAATTAACGTTCTTCTTAAATTGGTAATTTTAATGAATTCAGATGCATTTAAACCCCGATTTTACAAATAAACTTTGCATCTTGGGGCTTTGATTTAGTTAAACAAAATATATCTTTCAATGGGGTTTCTTTTTTTATTTCTTTCAACACTTTTGCTGTTTAATGATCATGCCGAACTTGTCACTTATGGTGCCATTGACACGTATGAAATCAGAGCCTATCGATTACAACCAACCGATGTATTAAACTTCGATGGAATGCCGGACGAGCCATTTTGGTCATTCGTACATCCGGCAACAAACTTTACACAGCAAGAACCCGAAGAAGGTGCCGAACCGACTCAAAAAACGGAAATCTTCGTGGCCTATGATGTCAACAATCTATACATCGCAGCGATCTTACATGATAACAATCCCGATGGCATTTTAGCCTTTCAAAAACGAAGAAACGCAGGGTTGGGAACGGATGATCGTTTCATGTTCATCTTAGATACGTTCAACACACAAAGAACGGCCTATTTCTTTGAGACAAACCCGAATGGTTTAATGGGTGACGGTTTGCTTACGGTTGGTCAGGGCACATCCCTCAATAAATCCTGGAATGGAATTTGGGAAGTCAGAACCTCAATTAACGAAATGGGATGGAGTCTTGAAATCAGAATTCCATTTAGAACTCTTGATTTTGACCCAACTGCTGAAAGTTGGGGAATCAATTTTCAACGAACAGTAAGAAGAATAAATGAAGAGATTGTATGGTCGGGTTGGCAACGAAATCAAGGTATTTTCAGGCCTGCTTCGGCAGGAAGATTAACCGGATTGCGGGGTTTATCGCAAGGGATTGGGCTTGAAATTAAACCTTATGCCATCGGAAATGGGACTAGACGCTGGTTAAATGATGGAAAACAATCAAATACGGGCACCTTTGATGCAGGCTTTGATCTAACGTATAGTATAACTCCGGGCGTTCGGGCATCGTTAACCATCAACACCGATTTTGCAGAAACTGAAGTAGATCAACGAAGAATCAACCTTACCCGATTCCCTCTATTTTTTCCGGAACAACGTGATTTCTTCCTTGAAGGGGCGGGTATTTTCGAGTTTGCATCCTCAAGTGGAATGACACCCTTCTTTAGTAGAAGAATAGGTCTTGCAGGTGGCCGACCAATTCCTGTGAATGCCGGTTTACGTGTATTAGGAAGAACAGAACAACAAACAATTGGATTTTATCAGATTAGAACCGGTGAAACCGGAAGCGTTCCCACTGAAGATTTTACCGCAGCACGTTATAGTAGAAATTTTGGAAGTCGCAGTAATGTAGGTATCATTTATACACGAAGATATGCTCATAATCAGGATATTGCTGCATTTCAAACGGCGGGTGTTGATTTAGGATTGAACACTTCTAATTTTTTAGGAAGTAAAAACCTTGAGTTTGAAAGCTTCGTTTTATGGCACAATGACCCGATCGAAGCAAATAATTCTTCAGATATTGATCGCATGGCGTATGGTGCAAGATTGAACTTCCCAAATTATCCCTTTTATGGGCATATTTCTTATCGTGAATTAGGGAAAGCGTATAATCCGGCAATGGGATTTAGCTCTAGGAATGGATTCAGAAGGGTAAATCCAAATATTGGCTATACAAGAGTTTTTGAGGAAAGTTCATTTATCAGATCTGCAAATACAGCCCTTTCTTATACTTTGTTGACTGATTTATCGGGAAAAACGGAGCTTTCCAGTATTTGGTGGCAGTTCATGAATGTGCGTTTGGAAAGTGGCGAACAGTTTTGGGGAAGTTATACGCGTGAATATGATTTTCTTCCGTTTACATTTGATTTGCTGGGGGATAGGAGGTTCCTTATTGAAGAAGGTGGCTATACGAAAAACCGAGTATTTATTGGAATTAGCACGGCTTCGTTCAGAAGAATTGTTGCCTATACAGGGTATGCTCGCGAAGACTTTTGGACAGGAACCAGAGATCAATACGAAGCATCTCTCACAGTAAGACCCTACTCAGGTATTAATCTTTCCGGTAGCTGGAATAGAGACGATATTTCGCTTGATGAAGGGAGCTTTCATACTGATTTATTTCGCTTTACCGGAAATATTGATTTAAGTCCATTTATTGCCATTACTTCCATTCTTCAATATGATAATATGAGTTCACTTTTAGGACTGTTTAACCGAGTAAGATGGACTATCCATCCCGGTTCGGATCTTTTTGTGGTACATACTTGGAATTGGGTGCAACGAAACGACCGTTTCTCACCATTGGAAACACAGGCGGCAATAAAACTGAATTATACCTACCGGATTTAGGAGAAAAGTGAATAAACAAAAAAAGGCGATTCTTTTAAAATCGCCTTTTTTTAAAATGAATTGAATTAAAACTTAATTTGATGCGAATCGATCATAAATCAGAATAGTACTTAGTATAATCGACAAGGTAGGAGCAATTACTCTAACGTAATCAATAAAAATGGGTTTTCTTCGGGTTTGAATGCTAATCAAATCATTATTATGGAGGATGAAATCTCTCATTCCGTCCGGCATAGGTTGATTGTAATCATATCTGAACCGGAAAGCTTGCTCTCCTAACTCGGAATCAAAGCGAGAAACCGCGATATCCAATCGTACTCTAGACCAATCCAGCTGAGTTTCACCTGTTTGAAAACGCATTGGCCCACGCGCAAAAGAAATAAGGTCAGCTACATTTGTTCTTCTAGGGATGATATAACGACCCGGCAAGCTAACATCCCCCCAAATATTTAAGGTATCTGCTATTTGACCCGGTTCGGCCACTCTTACGAAACCCTCAGCCATTCTAAACATTTGACTATACTGAAGCTGACCACCGTCGCGTGATTGTCTAGCTTCGGCTTGATTTATACCACTGAATAGAATCCCGATAAGAACTAAAAAAAAGAGGCTTATTTTCAAATTATTCATCATATCAGGACGGTTGGTTTTGTACATATTTGTTGTAGTTCGTATAAGAGTTTTTGTAGTAGTCTTTTTTGTAACCGTAATCGGTGGACTGATTATAATCGAATGCCGTCATAGCTGTTCCAATAATTGGAACATTAATATTTTGCAGGTTCTCTACGGTAATTCCAAACTCCACATTTCGAGTTACATTGAATCGAGAGATTAGTACAATACCATCCGCCATACTCATAAGGGGAGCGGCATCACTCAAAATACCAAATGGTGGAACGTCGATGAGTACATAATCGTAGCGCTCTTTGAGAAGTGTAATCAACTCTTTCATGCGCTTACTTTGAACAAGATTTGCAGGGTTTTTTACTCCACGACCGGTAGTAATCACATCAAGTCCTGGAACGATGGAAGGTTTAATCACTTCATCTAGTTCTAAATCACCGAATAGCCAATCAGAAGCACCCATATTTTTATCCAAACCAAATTCATTATGTAGTCGAGGTCTTCTAAAGTCACAGTCAACAAGAATTACTTTATGATCACTCTCAGCTATGATGACACCAAGGTTACTGGTAATGGTAGTTTTTCCTTCACCCTGTCCTGAGCTTGTTGTAATTAATGTTTTGTAATTGATATCGGGCTGCGAGTAAATAATATTATTAAATAATCTGCGGTAAGCCTCACTGATGGGAGATATTGGATCAATTAATGTAACAAGATCAGTGCTTATTTTTTGACCTCCAATCTCAACAAACGGGCGCCCACCAAATTGTTTTTGAACTAGATCAGTCATGTCGGGTACTACAGTAAGTACAGGGTATCCTACTTCACGTAATCTTTCAATACTGGTAATCTGTGTCTGGGTTAATTCTCTAATTACAACTATACTGACTCCAATAATACCTCCAATTATAAAGCCGCCTAGCAGGAAGAATAGTTTGCGGGGCTTAACGGGCTGATTTGGAACAAGTGCATAATCAACCACTCGCCCATAGCCAAGCTGTGTTTGTTCCCAAATAGAAACCTCCGCTGCCTGCCGTGATAGTAAAACAAAAAGTTCTTCATTGATTTTCATATCACGTTGTAATCTTGCCATTGTAACCATGTGGTCAGGCATGCGTTCAAACTCGACTTCTAACTGAGAAATGTTACTATTTAAAACATCTAGCTGTGATTCAAGTTGCTTTTTCTCAATTTCAAGTTCTAGTAATTTTCTTCTAAATAGGGCTAGATCGCTTCCAAGGTTTCCATCATTTGAACCCACAAACCCTAAAAATCGCTCGTCCTCATCAAGTATTTCATTTACTAGTACTCGGATTTCTCTGCTAACTTCAGTAATTAAAGCATCAAGACGTGCAATTTGAGGTTCTGCGCCCGGATTCTCACGCAAGTGTGGATTCTCAGACAAAAGACGCATTCGTTGCGTTTCAAGCTCGGCTAATTGAAATTGAAAGCGTGTCAGTTTTGGAGCTACACTACGAACGATTTGATCCGCTAAGCCGGGACGAATCTCATTTAGCTCAGTTTGGTAACTAACAAGTGCTGCATTAACAGTAGCATACATAACAGTTGCTTTCTGACGCTCCATCATCAATTGGCTCATCATGTCAACAATCTTTCGTGATTGCTGATCGAGTACAACGAGTCCTTCCCGATTCATAAAGTCACGTAAATTTTCTTCGCTATTCTTTAGATTGACGATTACATCATCGCGCTCTCTCTCAAGAAAATTCAATCCTTCTCGCGCCATTCTTCTGTTCTCAAACTCTGAATAAGAGCTATAGGTATCAATAACAAGATTTACTACCCGAGCCGCTTCTGCTCTGGAAGGAGATTCAAAAGTGATGCTAATAACATCACTGTCAAGATCGATTCGAGTGAAGTTTACTCGATCAATTAGTCTTGACGTGACAATATTCAATATTTGTTCATCTGTAATTTCTAACTCTGGATCATCAAACTCAAAATGAGTTATTGGATAGAGTTCAGAATTGCCGTTAGCAATTTCGATTAAATTACGAGCAACACGTTGATTGAATCTTCTCGATTTCAATATTTGTAGCTCATTAGCAATGGTACTTCCCATACCAATCCCAAAATTGCTGGTTAACAATGTAGATAGGTCGCTACCCGCCATTGAATAACGGTTTCGCGCCTCAGCAATAATTAAGGATCCTTCACCTCTATAAATAGGGGTGGCATTTTGCGCCAAGAAATAGGATGCAATTGTTCCTGCAAGTAAGGTTATAACAAGTAACCATTTGTATCGCCAACCAATATGAAATAAATGTAATAAATCTATCTCATCCTGATTTGATTTTTTCGTAGCAGGACCAGTTGATTTATTAGGTAGCAGCTCTCCGTTGTATTTTCCGTTCTTGTATGACCCGTTGGGGGAGTCTGAGCGGGAAGAATTATTTTTCATTATCTAAGACTAATTATAGCTAAATGCAAAGAATCCTAAAATTAAGAAGATAAATACAGTTTTGAAACATCTAAATGATTACGATTTCAATATGTTATCGTTCTGATTTAAGAAAGTTACAGACTCTTTAAGTGCTGAAAATGCAATGGCTTTAACAATTATTTCTATCCGATTCTAATGAATAATTGAATGGTTGTAATTAGTCTGGTTCATTTTTTTAGCGTCTTACAAACGATTTTTTGCTAAAAATTAAAACGATGGAGTTGTCCGTATGGTTTGAATCGAAAAATATTGTACTTTTAACAAGTAAGCGCTTTTTTAATAACATAGGGAATTAAAATGAAAATAGGTTTAGCTTGTGCCGGTGGTGGCATTGAGGGTGCCGTTTATGAAATTGGTGCGTTATGCGCATTAGAAGAAGCTATTGATGGTCTAGACTTTTGCGATGTTCATGTGTATGTCGGAGTAAGTGCCGGCGCTTTTGTTACTTCGTGTTTAGCGAATGGCATTTCTCCTCGAAATATGAGTTTGGCAATCCTTTCGCAACAGACTTCTGTGCATCCGATAACTCCCGGAACTTTTTTCACACCAGCGTTTGGCGAATATTTCTCGCGAGCGGGAAAAATTCCCTCTTTACTTGCATCCATGACCTGGGACCACATCACCCATCCCGGTGATATCAGTATTGGAGGTTCTTTAGCACGTTTAACGGAACTTTTACCAGTCGGATTATTCAATAACAGCCCGATTAGAGGCTATCTCGAAAAAAACTTTGCGGATTATAACCGCTCTAATGACTTTAGGCAACTAAGCTCAAAGCTAAGAATTGTAGCTACCGATTTGGATTCAAGTAAAAGTGTGGTTTTTGGGAAGAATGGCTACGATAATGTCCCTATTTCATTAGCCGTTCAGGCAAGCACAGCGCTTCCCGTAGTGTATATGCCTGTAAAAATAAATGACCGATATTATATAGATGGCGTTGCGCAACGTACGGTTCATGCAAGTGTAGCCCTGGAGGAAGGTGCAGATTTAGTACTCTGTGTTAACCCTATTGTTCCATTTGAAGCAATTGAACAGGAAGAATCTGATGATAAATTGAAGGATGTGTTGGTTGAACGTGGTTTGCCCGCTGTGCTTTCTCAAACATTCAGAACCATGATTCATTCAAGGATGAGAATTGGCATAAATCGTTACAAACAGGAATTTTCAGGTAGAGAGGTGATGGTTTTTGAGCCGGCACCAACCGATTATCGCATGTTTTTCACGAATATTTTCAGTTTTTCTTCTCGACAGGAAGTCTGCGAGTATGCCTACCAAAGTACACGAAAGAATCTGCTTGCAAGAGCTAACGAACTAGCGCCCATCCTAAAAAAATCAGGTCTTGAGCTTCGTACGGATGTGTTAAGAAATGTTAGCAAATCTCTTTATGATCCGCAGTTCCAGCCTAACGGCTATACAGCGGCTAAAAAATTAGGCAACACTCTCCAAGAACTTGAACTTTTGTTAGAAAAAATATAAAGGAGGGATAAGGACTCCCTCCCCATATAAAGATTAGAAATTGACCGTTACACGCCCCATGAAATTTCTGCCGGCTTGGGGGTAGTAGTAGTTGAAACGCTGAATTTCACCTCCGGCTACGAATCCAAAAGTGTATCCGTTTGATTCAAATTTCTCGTTGAGAATGTTGTTAATCATCAACGAGGCAGTGACGGAACGAATTAACGGTGTTCGTCCAAAGTTATAGCTTAGCAATACATCGTTTACGAAGTAGGCATCGAGGGACTGATTTCTGTTCTGAGAATTATCTAGGTATTGCAACCCGACATAGCGACTTAGTACCTCGGCTGTAAATCCGGAACGGGAGTAGCTAAATCGTGAGGCAGCAATCACAGAGGGTGAAAACGCGATATCGGTATTTCGAAAGACGATTTCATCTTGCCCACCGGTGTCGAAGTTGTCGAGAAACTCGGTGAATTCATCAATTTTGTTACGGCTTAAAGTGATGTTTCCTGTCCACTGAAGACTATTCGTGATGAAAAATCCCCCTTCAGCTTCTATCCCCATTCGGTAACTATCCGGAACATTGGTTCGGATGTATGCACCCACATCGTTCACTTCCCCCGTTAAAATCAACTGATCTCGGTATAACATGTAGTAATAATTCAGGCCAAGGAAACCTCTTCCGAAATCAGCACGATAGCCGACTTCCAGATTGTACAGACGTTCCGGCTTGGGTCTGGTACCTGGAGTTGAACGGGTATATTCGCGGCGGGTTGGTTCTTTTCCGGCAATACCAAACGAAGTGTAGATGCGCTGATTATCGGTAAGCCTGTACACAAGTCCGGCTTTCGGATTGATGAACCATAATTCATCGGTTTGGGTGATGTTGCGTAAATCGCGGTCAAACCCGAGGAAGCGATAGTAAATGCGGCGCGCTTGAATATCGCCATACACATTCAATCGTGGGGTAACTTCTACATTGGCTTTCACATAGAGATTTCCATCGGTTTTGAATCCGTTGTTATCATAATAACGCTGACGGATGTTCGATTGGCCGGCAAATCGTGCCCAAATGACTTCCCCAAAGTGGTCACCATCGTATTCATTATATCCACCACCAATAATCAGATTCCAACGGTCCGGGTTGTATTCGGCCGAGAAAACAAATCCATAGAAATGATTATCAAGCCAACGTCTTCGAATCAGGTCTGTTCTTGTGATGGGGGATGTCGCTCCATCAATAACGATTGGGTCAATTCCATACGAGCTGAGTCGGTCATTTGGACGAAATTCTTCGAAATATCCCCGGCCATAGGTGTAGTGGAGGGATAGATTCCCAAGCCAATGATCAGAAAATCGATACGAGTAATGCGCTTGATAATGATCCTGACGGTAGTTGTCCGTTTGATTATCATAAGTAAACTCGTTAAACCGCCTGTTTCCAAGATTTTCGCGGAGGAAGTCCGCATTCCGGAGTCCTAAATTCAGGATATAGTCTTCGAGTTGAGCAGCGTTATTGCGCAGGATGGGTTCCGGAACGCCATTCCACGCTTGGTAGGTTTGTTCGCGTCCACTTAGTACGTTGAATCGCAGAAAGCTTCTCTCTCCATAACGACTTGCGCTAAGTGCATACGAAGACAAGTCCGAGAACGCGCGATCAATATATCCGTCCGATTTAATCATGGAAAGGCGCGCATCTACAGTCCATCCCCCATTAAGCAGACCGGTACCCGCAGTGATATTGTGTAAACGAGAGTTGAATGAGCTAAATGAGTTTGTAACCGATGCATACGGATCCGCCTGAAGTGATCCTGTTTGGATATTCACACTTGCGCCGAAAGCAGCCTGACCATTTGTGGATGTGCCCACACCGCGTTGAATTTGCAGAAACTCAACGGAAGAAGCAAAATCAGGCATATTCACCCAAAACACTCCATGAGATTCGGCGTCGTTCAACGGAATACCGTTGACGGTAACGTTGATTCGCGTAGGATCAACCCCTCTAATGCGGATTCCGGTATAGCCAATTCCTGCACCGGCATCAGAAGTGGAAACCACAGATGGTGCCATTTCGAGTAGCATTGGCAAATCTTGCCCTAAGTTAACAGCTTGGATATCCTCTCGGGTAAAATTGCTGAATGTAACCGGACTTGAAGCATCCACACGTTGACCTGTAACGACTACTTCATCGCTTACAAACGAGGTTGTTTGTAGCAAAATCGTGTAGTTTGTTTCATTAGGTTGAACGCGAATGGTAGTTGTTCTGTATCCTAAAAATCGTACCTCAATCTCACGAGGATGATTAGGGAGCAGGGTTAAACTAAAGACACCATCAGCATTAGTGGTTGTTCCGTTTGTGGTTCTTAGTTGGGTTATAGTTGCACCCGGAAGGGCTTCACGGGTTACAGCGTCGCGCACTATTCCGGTGATGACGTTTTGTGCGAACGTTGGCTCAATTAAAAGTAAAAATAACAGACTGAGCCACCATCTGTTTTTTAGGATGAGTTTAGGGTTCATTCGAATCCTCCTTATGCTAATGATTAACATTGGAGGTGCTATAGCAACGATTATGAGCCGTCGAAAACAATTTTATGAAACTGTTTCCGAAAAGGTTTCCCTACGCCGGTATTATCCGGATCAGGTCATTGGGGTATAATCTCAGCTCGCAGAAGCAAGCACCCCCAACCTTGGTTGGTTGGAAATGAACTTAAAGATAAGGAATTTTCACGAAGGAAATATGAAACTAAAATGGGAACGCCCATTATGTTTTAGTTTAAAGCGCAAAGTTGCCAAGTGCAAATGTGGTTATGACGTTTCAAAAAGTATAGATATCAAATTGAAACCGTTTGATAACCACAGTGGACACAGAGGATAGCACAGAGTTTGAATCGGTTTAAATTCATCTTCATAGTGCTTTAAAAACCACTGAGTAACAATTCGAATCTCTGTGGTTTAGAACTGAGCTAAGAAATCCAGCTATTACAATTTTTCCCCCAAGACATAACGCTCAAAGTGTGCTAAAACGAAATAAACTCAAATTTCTCTGCATCGAATAACCCTTTATCACTCATTTTTATAGAAGGAATAACGAGTAGCGCCATGAATGAAATGAGCATGAATGGTGCGGCAAGGGTGCTTCCCATTTCTTTGGCCATTTTATTGAGAGCTTCATAGTCTTTTGCAGCCTGCAATCCATCCAAATGCGTCATAATTCCGGCAACCGGGAGTGGAAGAAGTTTACTTTCGGAGGGATTTACCGCGGCAATTCCACCTTTTGCATCCATAATTAAGTTCACCACCTGACTCAAATATTCATCGGAGGTTCCAACCGCAATGATATTATGAGAATCATGCCCTACAGATGAAGCAATTGCGCCGTTCTTCAACCCAAAATTTCTGATAAACCCAACTGCTGGTGGAGTCTTTGCATAGCGGTTCACAACGGCAATTTTTAATACATCCTGAGTCTGATCTACTGTGATTAATCCATTAACTACGGGTAACGCCGCCTCGCTACGTTGTGTGATAAGTTCCCCATCAAGCGCATCAATAACGGGTACTGTTTTTGATACTTCGGTTGAATGAAGATGGAAATCGGCAGGGGTGGTTTGCCAATCCACAAAATAATTGATCGGGGTGATGGAAGTTTTTTCGAAACGAACTTCCCCATCAAAGACACAAATACCATCAATCCACGTTTGTGATACGCGCATGGATTTTAAATCCTCAACAAGGATGAAGTCAGCTGTATCCCCGGGTTGCAAGAGGCCGACATTCATCTTGTAATGCTGAACAGGTAGCACACAAGCCGCGTGAAGCACATCAAAAAAATCATGCCCATAATCAAGCGCGCGACGCACAACACTGTTAATATGTCCGAGTAGTAAATCATCAGGGTGTTTGTCATCCGAGCCAAACATTAACATACCGGCGTGCGTGTTAAACAAGGGGACTAACGCTTCAAAATTGCGTGCGGCACTTCCTTCGCGGATGATGATATACATGCCATGTTTCAGTTTATCGAGAGCCTCATCAAGGGTGAAGCACTCATGGTCGGTCGAAATGCCGGCGGAGCAGTACTTTTTGGCTTGATCTCCTCTTAATCCCGGGGCGTGACCATCAACGGGTTTACCAATCTTTTTTGCCGCTTCGATTTTTGCCAAAACGACTTCATCATCATACAAAACACCCGGCCAATTCATCATTTCGGCGAGATAGTAGATATCGTCTCGTTCGAGTAAACGGGCAACATCCTCCACATTAATTTCCGCACCGGCAGTTTCAAAGATTGTAGCCGGAACGCAACTTGGAGCACCAAAATGAAACTTTAACGGTACAGTGTTTCCATTTTCAATCATGAAATTCACACCGTCTATTCCACAAACATTGGCGATTTCATGTGGATCAGAGATGGTTGCCACGGTTCCATGTTGTACGGCAAGTCGAGCAAACTCAGAAGGAACCAACATCGAGCTTTCAATATGGATATGCGCATCAACAAAACCCGGCATAATGTAGATTTCCGGGACATCCTCCATTGGTTCAACAGAATGAATGCGTCCATTATCCACACGAATTACCCCTTTAAATTGCTTTCGATTCAGGGGGTCGATAATGATTCCTCTAATTTCAGTCATAGAACAAATAGATTAAGTTTTTCTCAGTCGATAGAACATTATCGCTAAAAGATAGCTCAAACAAATATGTTTAGACACACTTTATTTTTCTGATTACCAAAAAAGTGTTACCAATTATTTGAATAGAGGCTGCTTAAAGCTTTAAATCAAAATTTATTTTGCACTTTTCCTATCCTCATTCAACTGCTGAATTGGATTGTTTATATGAAAGTCAACTTCTTGGCTTGTTTTACGATCCGGTCTCAATAAAATTCCGACCAAATTAACGTCACTATATTCATCTAATCGAAAAACTATACGAATAAGATCAAAAGATTTCCCGAATCTTATAGTTCAAATTTTGACATAACATTCCTCAAGATTTTATCTTAAGTATTGTATAACCTTTTTCATTCGTTCTTTAATCCCATCCGACACAATTGTTTTAATTAGCTCTTTTTCTTCAATTCCTTGAATATGGCATAATGCTTTAAGGTAACGATAGTCGGTTTCTTTTATCAGGAAAGATAACTCAATAGTATTTTCATCTTTTTCTATATTTTCTTCATTTCCAGAAGGGTTATCTTTAGAAACCTCATTATTTTCAAAGAAACTGTCTATTTTTGGATGTAATAATTTGGATGTTTGCGATTTTAAAACATCAATTAATGGTTTAGAGTCTCCATCAAGCCATTTTCTCAATAATTCACTAAACTCACCAATTGAATTCAATTTTAATCTTCTTCTACATCCGTCTCCAATAGTTTGATATTTAACTTCAGACTCTTTTGCTACCCGAGCTATAGCATCTTGATATGAACTTGTTAAAGTTATGCCAGAATTATAGTTGTATTTACTGTATTTTAATACAGTTAGGACTTGTTCTAAGGTATTATTTTTCATTATTAAAATTATCTATTATTAAGATTTGCCTTACGTTAAGAATATAAATAATCTTACAAATAGAAAAAAGATAAATTAGAGTGTTGGTCTAAGTATGTATTTGGTTGCGAAAGGCATGCTTTAAGTACTTATATTTAGACTTGATTGCATCGTGACACAAGCATTTGGTGTTACCATTCAAGTAGTCAAAAGAGTTTCAACAATCAAAAGCATGAACCAAAATCTGAAGAAAAATATTGGGGCTGTTATCCTTCTGCTCGCGACGGTCATCTTTTTTGTTATTTGGATGAATGTCTTGGTTCAGCGAGGCTCCATCACCATAACACTTGTTTTTATTGCAGCCTTAATTACTGCCCTCACTACCGGATTTGGCGCTTTTCCTTTCCTCCTAAAAAAAGAAATTGGAAGATCTTGGCTTGGGTACGGCAATGCCCTTGCAGGTGGATTAATGATAGGTGCAAGCCTCGGGTTAATCTTTGAAGGAACTCAATTGGGGGATATTTCTTTTCCGGCACTCAGAACTTTTGCAGGAATTCTTGCCGGGTTGTTTTTGGTGATAGTGGCGCATCGGGCTTTAGAAAAAAGAACCGAACAGGTCTCGATTGGGGATATTGAAGGTGCCAACGCTACCAAAATGATCATGATTGTTGGGATTATGACCGCACATTCTTTTGCTGAGGGAATTGGAGTCGGGGTTTCGTTTGGTGAAAGTGCATCTTTGGGAACTTTGATCACGACTGCGATTGCCATTCACAACATCCCGGAAGGACTTGCCATCAGTTTGGTTCTCATTCCGAGAGGGGCGGGATTTATAAAATCGATGTGGTGGAGTGTGTTTAGTAGCCTTCCTCAACCGCTTATGGCGGTTCCGGCCTTTCTTTTTGTGATGCTATTCAAACCCTTATTACCCTTCGGACTTGGACTTGCTGCCGGTGCCATGTTGTGGATGGTTTTCAAGGAGTTACTACCGGAGGCAAGAAGGGAACTTTCTTCCTTAAAAGTTTACGTTTGTATAATCGTAACAGCAGTTGGGATGTTAGTATTTCAGATGGTTGCCCATTGATTTGAGTATCCATCATTGATTAACCATCGCCTAACTTGAGCCATTTAAAGTCGTAACCTTTCAAGGAGAAGTATGCATCTAATGAGGTGTTCTCTTGAGTTATCAAATCTGTGACTCGTACTCCGGAAAATTCGGGTGGCGTCATTAATCTCGCTTCGTGTTCACTAAAATTAAACAAACATAAAACTGTTGATTCATCATCTTTCTTCACAAAAGATAGCACCGATTTGTGATGACTGTTTTTTAAATCAATGGCATTTTTGCTGAACGCCGAAATATGCTTACGAACATTGAAGATATCTTTAATACCATTGTATATACAAGCCTGCGGTGAGGTATTAAATGATGGCTGTTGAAAAACATCCCAATTAAAGGTCGGTCTATGAACCCAACGTGCATCATGTGCTTTTCCCGGATTATCGAGAAACGAGGTATCATTCAGACTGCCAATTTCATCCCCCAGATAAAGTAATGGGATACCACCTATTGAGGCGGATAGGGCATATAGTAAAAGAATTCTGTTTATTGAATCTTTAATTTTTCCATCATCATCAGCCAACAGGGCGTTATCTAAACCGGCTAACGAGGCGGTTGTTCCACAAATGCGTAAATCACCATTACTCGGGTTAAACTGAAATTTATAGCCACGAGCAAATCCGCCGGGAAAGTCACCGCTGTAAAATAAGTTCAGGAATCTTCTATGGTCGTAGCCATTTATTCCAAGTCGGTATGCATCATCATCACTAAAAGTCCAGCCAATATCATCGTGGCTTCGCACGTAGTTAACCCAAGAGGTGTTCTCAGGAAGGGAAAATCTATATTTTAAAGATTCTACAAGTAGTTTAACCTCGCGTGTTGCAAGTGCCTCCCATGAAAGAGCCATGACTGTAGGGTTATAAGAAATCTGACATTTATTCGGAGAAACGTATTTTATTACATCGTCAGGGTGGACAATTGCCTCCGATTTAAAAATGAGTCCGGGTGCCACAATTCTGGCGCATGAATTTAGTGCTTTTATGATTGCATGTGCCTGAGGTAAATTTTCGCACGAAGTACCAAACTCTTTCCATGTAAAAGGAACGGCATCAAGGCGTAGCACATCAACTCCAAGATTGGCAAGGAATAGCATCTCTTTTGCCATTGCAACAAAAACATCCGGATTTCGATAGTTTAAATCCCACTGATAGTTATGAAATGTTGTCCATACCCATCGGTTTAATTCATCTGACCACGTAAAATTTCCTCTTCTTACTTCAGGAAAAATTTCTCTGAGATTTTTCTCAAAAACATCCGGAATCGTTCGATCTTCAAAAAGATAATAGAAGTTTTGAAATCTCGAATCTCCTTTTTTAGCACTGATTGCCCATTTATGTTCATCAGAGGTATGATTATTCACAAAATCAAGAACCAAAGAGATGTCGGCTTTTCTCAAGCATTTAATTAGTTTTTTGAACTCGTTAAGAGATCCTAAACGCTCATCCACATTTCTGTAGCTACTAACGGCATATCCACCATCATTTTCATTTTCCGGTGATGAAAACAGGGGCATTAAATGCAGGTAAGAAATCCCTAATTCTTTTAAATAATCAATTTTATTTTCCAAGCCGGAGAATGTTCCGCTAAACAAGTCAACATAACATACAGCACCTACTAAATGCGACGAATTAAACCAACTACTGTCTGCTTCTCGAGCGACATCAGATTTTTTGAGCCAGTTTTCACGATTTTGCCACGCTTCAACCAAGTCGGAGCTTAACTGTTGAATATGTAAAGAGAAATCATACTGATCTCCATAGATTTCATATAATGATGATATGAGTGGATCAAAATGAGTCTCAAATCGTTTTAGAAAAACGCTATGATCTTTTGATTTAAGATGATGAAGTTTTTCTAAAACGATGGTGTAACAAGCGTCTTTTAAACGAGATTTAGAACGTTGTTGGAAGTAATTCATTTTTTTAAAGAACTAATAACGTGATCTGGAATATTTATCATTGCACCTTTTTGCGATGCAACCAAACCTGCATATTTGTTTGCTTTTGCTAACATGTCATGGGGATTTGTGTTAAGAAGCTTGTGATGAATTATACACGATATAAATGCATCACCAACACCAACGGAATCACCCACTCCTTCATTTACAGGGCTGGTTTTGGACTCTATTGTATTTGCTTTCGTATAATATCGACTCCCTCTCTTCCCCAAAGTTAATATGACCTCTTTAACGTTGAAATTATCCATTAGCATCAAAGCTGGATTCCTTGTTTCAAATAAATCACCAATAAGAGCATATTCAGCCTCATTTAGCTTAACGATATCAGCAAATGTGAATGATCGGCTGAGGGTGTTGAATGAGTAGTATGGGGTTCTGAGGTTCACATCCAATACTTTAATGCAAGATTTGTTTACTGACTCTAAAAATTGATAGAGTGTCTCTCTGGATGTTGAATTACGTTGGCTTAATGTTGAAAAACAAACTGCATCCGTTTTTTGGGCAAGTTCCAACAAGGAATCATTCCATTGGATGTCATCCCAAGCTACATTCTCAGTAATGTCATATTGTGCTTCTGAACCAATAAATGAGATATTTACCGAGCCGGTTTGTTTTGGTGAATATTGAACAAATTCATCAGAGATTTTGTGTTCATTTAAAAAGGAGCGAAGAAATAATCCATCATTATCCATTCCGGTTGCACTTATCAAATAACCCTTATTACCAAGTAAACTGGCGTTATAAACTACGTTACACGGAGCTCCACCCGGTTTAATGTACTCGGGAAATTTATCTAAAAGAATTTCACCAATACCAACAATTGTTTTTTGGGGACTCATTTTTATTAGAAGTAATAAGAACTAAAAAATGATAAGTAAAATAGCAACCAACACCAGTAACACAACCGATTGGTATCTGTAATTTGCATAAAATGGAAGGTCTTTCAGAGAAGCTGTTTCTTCTTTAAAGTATGAGGTCGTCCAAATTAAAGAATCCCAGTCTTTATTCGTATCGGGAGCGGTTAACAGGCTGACCACTACTAGGATTGCCGAGCAAATGAGGAAGATATAACCTGCTAAGAACAAATAGTGAGGTAAAATATCTTCTGCTCCGGTAAAACTGACGTATATTTTATAGCTGATACTTATAATACTAAGGGTTACACCTGTAATGATAGAGGCGTTGGCTCCTTTAGTATTAATTCGCTTAGAAAACAGACCAAATATAAATAATGCGACAATTGGTGGGCAGATGAAAGAAAGTACCATTTGCAAATAATCCCAGAATGAATCAAACTTATTAATTTGCGGTGCCCATAATGCAGCGACAACCATAAGAACCCCTATTGCAATTTTAGCAACCTTCATGGTTTGTTCAGTAGAAGCCTCCGGTCGGAACTTTTTATAGAAATCAAAGGTGAACAAAGTTGAAGCAGCATTCAAGCCTGAGTCAACACTTGACATCAAAGCTGCAATAAAACCGGCTAAGGTAAGGCCAAGTAAACCGGCAGGAAGCAAAGTAAAAATCAATGTTGGATAGGCATTTTTGGGATCATCTAAGTCAGGGAAAAGAATAATTGCGATAACTCCCGGTAAAATCATGATGAAAAGCGCTGATAGTTTCAGTAATCCGGCAAACAAAGCTCCCCATTGACCTTGCCGTGTATCTTTAGCTGCAAGAGCACGTTGCGCGATAAACTGATTGGTGACCCAAAAGTAAAATCCTAACAAAAAGACACCCGAGAACAACCCTGGCCAAGGTAAATCAGGATCGCTTGCCGGACGCACAATAGTAAGATGTTCAGAGCTTACACTCGCTTTTATTTCCTCCCAACCACCAACGAGATTAAAAGCTAACACCGTAACAACAATTGAGCTTATAAGTAAAAGAACCGCTTGTACCGTATCGGAATAAACAACAGAGGCTAAACCGCCAAGTAGCGTGTAAAATGCAGCAAAGAGAGAGATTCCCCAAATAATGGTTGTTAAGGAAAGTTCAGGAAATGCCATTTTAACAACAATAGCCCCTGCAAACAAGCCTGATGCAATATCAATAAACACATTTAACGTTATTGTAACTCCTGAAAAGTAGTATCGGGCAAAGCTCCCGAATCTTCTTTCCAGAAATTCAGGAATGGTATAAACTTTATTTTTTAAATAATACGGAAGGAAAAAAACGGCAAAAAGAATCAGAACAATGGTAGCCATCCATTCATAACTAAATACAGCAAAACCGGTTCTATATCCACTTTCGGCTAAACCAATTAAACTAATGGAACCCATATTTGAAGCAAAAAGTGAAAAACCAATAATAGGCCAGGTTAGTGATCTTCCTGCTAAAAAGTAATCGTCCTGCGTTTTGCTTCTATTTTTGAAATAGAGACCAAGCCAAATAATGAAAATAAAATAGACTCCAATTATGGCATAATCGAATCCGGTTATTGCTACATCAAACATATTGGTGAATTGAATGAATGTTTTAAAATAAGAGGCTGAAGCGGTAGATCAACCACCTCAGCCTTTTTTTAATTGGGATTACTTCTATTTTGTTGAGAACTACGTTGTGATTAGAAAGAGTATCTAACTGTAGCCATAACTGAGCGCCCCGGTGCTGGTCTGGCACGAACGAAATTAACTTGACCCTCAGTAATGCTTCCTTCCTCTGACTCAGTTATTGCAAGTGAATTTGTAAGATTGTTTGCACTTAAAGAAAGTGTTAGCGCATTACTTACAGCAACATTTACGAAACCGTTCAACAATAAGTAACCAGGCATAACAAGTTCATTACTGTCTTGTGCATACGCTTTGGTTTGACCTATGAAGCTTAATCCTATACTATGACTTCCTATCGAATAAGAGGGAAGTACACTAAACATCAAAGCAGGCTGTCTGCGAGGTGTATTTCCTTTATTATCACCGGAGGTAATTTCAGCAGCCGTGTATGTAATACCACTTCTTATGTCAAATTGATTCCATCGGTACGTTCCTTCAATTTCAAGACCGAATGCACGATAATCATTTTCGATAATTTGCTGACTTGTTGCCTCGAAACCACCTTCTTCAACCGTTTCGGCATAGAATGCAGTAACAAACAAACCGCCATTTCTAAGATTGTGCTTATACCCAAGTTCAGCCTGACTAATTCTATCAATGATATTTAACCGTGTTCCATCTGCATACGGTAAACCGCTAAATAAAATACGATCCGCTTTTGCAGATGCACCTCTACTGAAGCGAGCAAAAACAGCCTGATTTTCATTAAGAAGGTAGTTAAGACCGGCAGAAAATGATAGATAGTCGTAATCATAGTTTACAACAGTTTGGTCGGTCGGGTTTACGAAGAAAACATCTTGCTCGGCGGGGCTAATAGTTCCATCATTGTTGACATCAAAGCTTCTGGAAGTTCCACCGGTAAAGGTTCCTCGTACTCGGCCCATATCCCAACGTACACTCGCATCTAATGTAAGAGCATCGGTCAGACGATAGTTCAACCCTACATAAGGCGCTGAGATATCATAACTCGTGTCATAATTACGATGCAAGTTACCCCAAAATGGTGTTCCGTAGGCATATAATCCGTTTTCACTTAAATTATTTCCATTAGAGTCGATTACATCCAGTAAACGTGCATTGCCACCATTTACTTCCATCAAATAAGAATTCCAAAGCCAGCTCATAGAAATGTTTTGATATCCTTTAAAGAAACCGGCAGTGACATCAATATTATCAGAAAGAGATTTACTGATACGGGTATCGCTGAACAGGTTATCAAAATTATTTAACTCCGTATCAAACATGTGGATACGCATGGCAAGATTATTCCCTCTGTACCCTGAGCCGAAAGCTGCACCATTATCAGCATAAACCAGAGTTGATCCAGCACCACCGATATCTTGGGCAATTGAAGAACCTGTAGCTACTTGAGCCGGAAATGGAGTTACAAAGCGTCCGGATATCATCGAAAAACGAGTGCGATTTTCTACGCTCCAACCATCCCCAAGGTCAAACGCAAATTCAGAACCGATTGAATTAACATTAGGGTTCATGCCATCAGCAGTATTGCTTCTGCGAAGTTCGCCATTGGGGCCTGTACCCATATTGTGCATCAAGTAGGTGCTGTGCATCGTTCCTATTAATGCATCAAATCCATTGATTGATGACCAATTGGGGTTGCTGTTTGTACCGCTAACCTGAAGTGGCATTGGCATGTAAGCCGGTGAACGATCATTTAAGTGTTTGAAATAAACTCTCATATAACCGCTATCAAAAAGCTTTGTAAGATTACCTCTTAGCTGCCCACCCATATTTGCAGGATATCCGGCAGAACGCTGACCAACACCTTCACGATAAAAACCGCCAATATGAAAGCGAAGCGACTCGCTAATAGGTCCGCCATATTGGAAATCTGTTCTGTAATGGTTGAAATCTAATCCTATACTTGTGCTTGCGCTACCTCCACGAACTGCGCCGGTATTGCTAATGAAATTTATAATACCTGCGGGTGAATTACTGGAAAGTGTTGATGCAGAACCTCCTCTGAGCGCTTCAATTCTTGAGAAACTTTGATCATATCTCAGGAAGATATCTGCTGTTGCAAAGGCAATATCACCAAAAAGGAGAATCGGCAATCCATCTTCTTGAAGCTGAAGATATTTTGACCCACCGGCTGAAATTGGCACACCCCTAACAGTGATATTTGTATTTCCTTCACCGGCAGAAGCTTCAGAGCGAATACCGGGTATTCCTCGGAAAATTTCAGCCGTGGTACGCGGAGCAGAGCTTAACACCATGGCCTCATCAAGTGTACTGATGGAGATACTTGACTCAATTTTTGATTGTTGATTTAGTACCCCTGTTACAACCACATCACCAAGCCCTAAGATATCTTCCTGAAGCGTAAAGTTTTCAGTGAACTCAGTTCCCGAAGCGAGAGAAACGCTTCGCTCAACTGCTCTGAAGCCAAGAAAATCGGCAACGAGAACGACTCTTTCTCTTGCCGGAAAACGCAAGGTGTAAACCCCATCAAGATTCGTAGAGGTGCCAATAGTGGTTCCTTTAACGACTATTGTAGCACCGATTAACGGATTGTTATCACTATCAATCACAGTACCTGTTATTGTTACTTGTGGCTGTGCAATAGCACTCATGCAAAGTGCAAAAAACAAGCCAAGCAAAATCATTCCTTTGTGTAAACACGTTTTCATAAGAATTAAATATATTGTTAAAAGTGTTAAGGCTATTTATTTACGAAACACAACGTTTCTTCACCTCTATTGGAAGCGCTTTTAATTTATTTTTAAATAATGCTACTGTAAAAAAAATCTGTGCAAACGTTTGCGTAACTTCATAGCTTAGCAAATAATAAGATGGTCTTCGGGTATGAAAAATTTATATGAAACGCATAACAATTAAAGACATAGCGAAAGAACTAGGCCTGTCAGTATCTACAATATCAAGGGCATTAAACGGTAGTTCCCAAATAAGCGAAAAAGTTAAGGCAGAGGTGCAGGAATTTGCTAAGGCAAATAATTATAAAGCAAATTTGAAAGCAAAATCTTTACGTTTGAAAAAAACGCAAAGTATCGCTTTAATTCTACCGGAAATAAATGCGTTTTTCTCACCGGAATTAATTTATGGAGTGAATGCAGCTGCCACAAATGAAGCATATTCTGTTATTATTTTTCAAACAGAGAATCAATTCGAAAAAGAGGTGCAGCTTCTTGATTACGCCCTAAATCTTGATGTTGATGGTATTTTACTTAGTGTCTCTGAGGAAACCGTTCAAACCGATCACATAAAGAAAATTATGGACATTGGTATTCCGGTATTATTGATTGATAAACTTTCAGAATCCCCCTATTTGCATGGTCTATCCATCAATGGATATGAAGCCGCATTTAAAGCAACACAGTTTCTAATAAATAAAGGACATAAAAAAATAATCGGAATATTTGGAAATTCTGCTTTAATGATGACGAAACAAAGACAAAAAGGTTTTGAACATGCACTTTTATCTTTCGATTCAAAAGAAATTATTGGTCGTTCTTTCCAAATTGATCAAATTTTGCAACTACAAAGAGAAATAGACCCTATTTTGGAAGAATGTAATGATTTTACGGCTATTTTTTCTATGTCAGATGAATTGATGGTGTATCTGCATCATGAGCTTATGAGAAGAAATATCAACATACCACAAGAGATTTCATTAATTAGTATTAGTGACGGATTTGCTCCCTACTACTTGTACCCTAATATTACCCATATCCATCATTCGGGATTTGAAGTCGGTTACAAGGCTTTTCAAATGCTATTAGAGGGTATTAAAACTACAAATAAAGGCAAGAACTGGGAGCCATTTACGGAAATGCTCAAAACGAAACTCTGTGAATTAGATTCTGTAAAACAAGTTTAGTAAAACATAAGCAATAAAAAAGCATCCTTTAAAAGGATGCTTTGAGATAAAAGTATTCAACACTGAAAATTGAAATCAACTTAAAGTGTTATTATTTCCGTTGAATACGCAATTGCAATAACTATGATTAACCCTATAGTGGCATACATCATAGCTTTGTCTAATTTATATAACTTTTTCTGCATGATCTAGATATTATGGTTCTGAAATCCATCTCTTTAATGCGTTTAACGAGGAGCAATAAAGATGTATTTTATTGATGAAATAGTTGGTTGTTAAATTGAGTCAACAAGATAAGGCATTTTTTCGTTTTGCAAAAACGTAATTTTACCCAGGCTGGAGTGGGTGATTTATTCTATTCCCTACTAATTGAGCAGCAAAATCGCCTTTTTCCCAGCGATTTATGAGTTTTTCGGTATTCAATGGACTGTATTTGCTGACCGTATTTTCTGATAATCCTGCTACAGTCATTTCTCGTTTTCCTAATGCTCCGGGTGCGCGAGCAATCTTCCATCCCCCTACAGCCATAGATGCCCGAGCCGCCGAGGATGCTCCATAAGTAACAAGCACAGCATCTTGGGTTCCTCTATCGGCTAATGTTTTAAAAACCTGTGGCGTCCATAAGTCAGGATTGACTTCAGGTGAAAAAGCATCATGGAAAAAGTGGGTATAAGGAGTGTTTTTGGGGATGAGCGCATCAAAACGGCATTTATGCACGGTAATGGCACAATTTCCTATGTTGATGATCGCCTGACTTCCCTCATGAAGTTGTTTGAAAATAGTTAGGATGACTTCCCCAAAAGAAGCATCCCCAATTAATCCGGCATGATTCAATTCAAGTGCTTGGTTTGGGTGAATTGGCCATGCTTCAACGCTTTCAAAGGTGATGGGGGAGGTGTATCTGAATTGCTTTATAAAATTAAGTAGCAGTAAAAGATTCAAGCCGGTGCCGAAACCCATCTCAAAAATGGAAATGGGCCGTTGTTCTTGAAGCGCTTCGAGCAAGCCCGAATGGTTAAAAAAGACATGGATACTTTCTTCTATTGCACCATTCGGATTATGATAATATTGCCCAAAGGTTTCGGAGTACAGCGAATGTGAACCATCTTTCGTAATGTGAAACCTAACGGGAAGCATATTTGACTTACCCTACTGCTTGAATTTAAAAAGATTTTCTTCCCCAACTTTCTCAATAGCCTGATTCAGGGCATAAGCACTATCGAATAAGGCAATCGGGTTATCATCGAGGTCGAATGTTACATGGGTTGAAAAGGCTTGTTTGAGTTTTTCGATTATCTCCGGTTTGCTTGGAAGCCAACGCGCCGCGTGATAAGGGACGGAATTATAAATCATCTCAACTTTATACTCGGCAAGCATACGATGCTTAACCACATCAAACTGAAGCACCCCTACGGTACCAAGGAGTAACTCATTTCCTACTCCATTTGGAACTTCAAATACGTGAACCACTCCCTCTTCAGAAAGCTGTTTTAATCCCTCGCGAAGTTGTTTTCTTTTGAATGGATCGCGCGTGGTGGCTTTGATGAAATGCTCCGGAGTAAATAGAGGGATGACATCAAATCGGCGCTCATTGCCTTCGTAAATCGTACTGCCTATTCTGAATTCACCGGGGTTAAACAGCGCAACAATATCCCCCGGGTAGGCTTCTTCCAAAAGGCTACGCTCTTCAGCCATCAGCGTATGCGGGGTAGTCATTCGGATTTTCTTCGGTTTTCCATCCACGTTTACTTCAATCCCCCGTTGAAACTTGCCTGTAGCCACTCTGATGAATGCCGTACAGTCGCGGTGTTCCGGGTTCATATTGGCTTGAAGCTTAAAAATGAAGCCTGAAAATGGCTCATCGAGCGCGCGTTTTTCATTTTGGAAATCGGTGTAGGACTGAGGTTCAGGTGCGAGATTTCTGAAATGACTCAAAAAGATATCGAGCCCGAAATTTGTAAGCGCTGAACCAAAGAATACAGGCGTTGCCTTTCCGGTATTGTAGCTTTCGGGATCCATTTCATGGAATTCATCTTCGATAAGCATCACTTCCTCTAAAAAAGCATCCCGAAAAGCTTTGGGAAGGGTGCTGTTATTTACGCCATCCTCGAGTTCAAACACTTCAGTGTCGGCCATTTTCGCGCCATGATCTGCTTTGATGTACAGATGCATTTCTTTGTTAATCAAATCATACACGCCCTGAAATTCTGAGCCATACCCAAGTGGCCACGTAGCGGGAACAGGTCGAATCCCCAATTTTGTCTCAATATTGCTCAATACTTCAAGCGGATCCATACCCGGACGGTCGTATTTGTTCACGAACGTAATTACCGGAATTTTCCGCATTCTACAGACTTCGAACAGTTTTTCCGTTTGTTCCTCAACTCCTTTTGCGGAGTCGATCACCATGAGCGCGCAATCGGCAGCGACAAGCGTTCGGAGGGTATCTTCAGAAAAATCTTTGTGACCGGGAGTATCCAACAGGTTATAGCGGATACCGTCTTTTTCGAATCGCATTACAGAGGATGTCACCGAAATACCACGTTCTTGCTCGATTGCCATCCAATCAGAAGCGGCGTGTCGGGCTGCTTTTCGTTGTTTTACGGAACCGGCCTCGTGGATGGCACCTCCGTAAAGAAGTAACTTCTCGGTAAGGGTTGTTTTACCGGCATCAGGGTGCGAAATAATAGCAAACGTGCGACGCGCAGCGGCTTCCTTTAAAATGGGATGTGTAATGGACTCAGTACTCATGGCTTGAATTAATTTTTGGCAAAGTCTCCAAAAATACGGAATCTTTCTAAAACAAGCCGGATAAAGGTTGGGGGGGAGGAATGTTAATAGTGAGTGGTTAATTGTTAATGCGAGACTTAGTGATTTAATAATGCTGGTGAGAAGTTTTAATAATTCAGTCCCATCAAAAACAAGCGAACTGTATTCAGTATCATTCAAATAATCAGTTTTAAATAAAAGTTCGAGCCAGTAAATTGTTTCGTTGATCTCTTTTTGTGCAATTACCATTTTGTGAATCAAGTCGAGTTTTGATTCGGCATGTTCTGCCTCTCTGATCATCGCTCATACTGCTGTGCCGCTTAAAACTTATACCCGATCCCAAATCCAAATCCGAAGCCTACAAGTATGCGTTCTGTGTTTGGGCCTGTAATCTTGCGGTATCTCAAAATGCCACAGTCCACATTTATGGTTATTCCTGAAGCAGATTGAGATGATACTCCTAGACCAATTCCATATTGAATCCAGCGGCGATCTCCTGAGATGTAATCCTTATCATTTTAAAATCCCAAACCGGCCAATGTGTAGAAATCGAAACCATTTGACCTAAAAATTGAATGCTGCAGTTCAATGCCTACTTCAATGATTGAATCAATATTTCCTTCGTTTGATTCAAAAAAATAAAATCCCCCTAAACTTAAATACCAACTTTTATCGAGTTGATTGCCATAAAAAAAGCCGGTATGACTAATTAACGAGAACTTCACTCCAACATGATGCTTTTTTAAAACATGACTAACATCGGTATCATTTGCATGAGCTGTACTAAATGTGGAAAAAGCTACGATCAGTAGAAAGGCTGTAAGTGGATTTTTTAAGGATAACATACGTAGAGATTTAAGGTGATGATTGCCGTTGTTTGACAAAAATACGGAATCAATTAACAAAAGAAAAGGAGTTAATACTTAGCTTGTGAGTGTACTACGATTAATCTTAATTACGAAATTAGTTATGCAAGCTAAATATATTTAAACCTGAGTTCGATTATAAAATATCATCAAAGTACCTTCACTTTTTAAACAACCGTGGATACAGAGGTTAAACACAGAGTTTCAGGGAGTTAAAATTGAGTTGAATTATCTCGCTTAGTGCTAAGCATTGTATAAACACGCTGCGATAATCTGTAAAAAACACCGTGTACTTCTTTTGTTCATAATTTACTTTTCAGAGCGAACGCACTATTTTCATTTGAACCGGGCTAGCGTACAACCCGGTCCGCCTTGCTCCCATGGGGCTAACTCAAAAGAGTGAATATCTTTTCTTTGTTTTAGGGCTTCATGTACAAGTTTCTTGAGGATGCCATCCCCTTTACCGTGAATAATCTCAACGGTATTTAGTCGGGATGCCCGTGCCCGATCAAGATGAATGGTAAGCTCTCGGATGGCTTCTTCCCCACGATAACCACGAATATCTAAACTTGGCTTAGCCGGTTGAATAAAGTCAGGGGTGGCATCAGCAATGTTAAGTGTGTATCCGGGGGATTTCTGCTTTGGTTTATCCGTTTTGATGAGGTTCTTGAACTTCGTTTTTAGCCGGAGTCCATTTACCAGTACAACCGCTTGATTCCCATTTATTTCAATCAACTCACCTACAGAATTTGAATCTAAAAGCTTAACGAAATCGCCATTAACAGGGGGAGTTTTGTACGTCTTTAGTTTTTCTTTTCGCTCCTCAACGACATCCTCTAATTTCTGATCAACGCTATTTCGGTGCGATTCGATTTCCTCCCTAATCTCTTTAATCGCTTTTTTGTTGCCCTTGCTCTCAAGGATGCGTTTAACAGCCTCTTCCACTTTGGCGTTGGCACCTTGCATAATATCCTTCGCTTCCAACAACGCTTTTTCGCGGATTTTGTCGCGCTCACTTTTTAACGTAGATAGCTTTTGGTCGTATTCTTTAAACAAACGCTCGGCTTTCGCTTTCTCCATTGCAAGTTCCATCCGAAGCTGTTCCGCTTGCTGAGTCTTCGATTCCATCTCTAAAATAAGCGACTCCAGCTTATTCTTTGAAGAACCTACCAAAGCACGGGCATTTTTCAGTAGCAATCCTGAAACTCCAATTCGTTGTCCTATTTCAAAGGCGTAACTACTTCCGGGAATCCCTTTTCTAAAGATATAAGTTGGTGAAAGTGTCTCTTGATTAAACTCCATCGAGGCGTTGTCCACTAAATCGTGGTTATGCGCAAAGACCTTCAAATTGCCATGATGCGTGGTGCATAGCAGGGTGCATCCCCGCTCAATTAACATTTCAATGCAAGCCTGATAAATGGCAACACCTTCTTCGGGGTCGGTGCCGGTGCCGGCTTCATCAATCAAAACCAGACTGTTTGGCTCTGCATCAGCAATGGTTTCGCGAATCCATGTGAGTCTTGAGGAAAACGTACTCAGGTCATCGTCAATACTTTGGTCGTCGCCCATGTCTAAATAAAGGGCATCAAAGACGGGGAGGGAACTATCTTCGGAAGCCGGAATCGCAAAGCCACTTTGCATCATCATTTGGCAAATACCGGTTGTTTTGAGCGTTACCGATTTCCCACCGGCATTGGGTCCGGTAATGACAATCCCTTTTTCGGGTGCAGATAATTCGAGATAAAGAGGAACAACTTCCTCCCGAGATTCTCTGCTTTTTTGTTTGTTTTTTAAAAGGAGGATGGGATTCCGAGCCTTTCTCAAAACAATAGTGCCGGTTTCATTGATTTCGGGGATATTTGCTTCTATCGCATTGCAGAATGAAGCTTTTGCGAGAATCAAATCCACCACTCCAATAATGGCAGCATTTTGCAATAAAAGCTGATATCGCTCGCCAATGGAGGCGGTAAGCTGCATTAAGAGACGTTCTACCTCACGATATTCTTGCTGTTCTAGCTCCCGAATATCGTTGTTGATGTGAAGTGCTTCGGCCGGTTCGAGATAGACGGTTTGTCCGGTAGAGGAAATATCCTGAATAAACCCCGAAATCTTTCGCTTATGTTCTGCCTTGACCGGAAGCACGAGACGGCCATTTCGGATTGTTGGCTCAAGCTCGGACATATAGCCATCTTTGGTTGCCCGACGAATGATTTTTTCCATGGCAACCCGAAGCTCATTGCGTCTTGAATTGAGGCTTTTTCGAATCTGTTGTAACGCTGATGAAGCATTATCTTTTACTGTTCCGTGCTCGGTAACAATGCGTTCGATAGTATCTTCAAGGTCTTTTATGGGGATGAGATCTGTGCTTAGCACACTCAACTGAGGACAGCGTTCATCCCTTGTTTTTAAATAATGCTTTAGGATACGACACGTAGCGCAAAACTGCCGAATTTGAACGATGGAAGGCGCATCAAGAATAGCACGCTCCACTTTTGATCGCTTAGCCGCTTTTCTGATATCGTGCGGGTGTTCATACGGAATAACTTCCCCACTCGAAAGTAACTGCATCATTTCATGCGTTCTGGAAAGCTCTCTCTTGATAATCCCCGGTTGGCTCACCGGCTGAAGCGCCTCCAGCTCCTCCATCCCCATTTCAGAACGGCAATATGCAGCTACAGCCTCTTTAATGGCTTCGTAACCTAATTTTTCGCCGGTATTGGATGGGAAAATGTGCATTTTGTCGAGTCTGAATTTTTCTGTTTAGGAAGACTCTTCAAAATACAATTAATCAGAAAAATCGTTCAATAAAAGAAACTTAATTCCTCGTCACAGCCACGTATGCTGTAATAATACTTGCAACTGTTGCGAGCCCGGCAAAGACCAGTTGAATATTTCTGTTTCTGAGCTCACGCTGCTGAAACTCAAACTGACGCGAAGCTAATAAAGTATCGAATGGCTTACGGTCAATAAACAAAATATCCCCGGACTCAATTACGGTGTCTTGAGGGCGGAACCAAGTGTAATTTCCGGCTTTAATCACAAAAACACGATCAGAATCGGCCGCGATTCCTAATCCTCCGGCATTTCTAATATAATCGTTTGCACTCCAGCCACTACTGTATGCATAATATCCCGGATTTTTAACCTGACCAAGAATAAAAATATTGTTGTCATCACGGGGGATGTAAAGCTGATCGCCCCCAAAAACACGAGTTGATGCAATCTGAGATTCATTTCTCAAATCAATAAATACTTGATTTTTATTCAGGAAGGCTTCAAGGGTGAGATATTCAAATCCTTCCATGAACTGATCTGAACTTCGTTTAAGCATGTCTGCATTAAATGCAGGGTTTCTGCGCATCATTGCAGATGCATCTGATGGAATACGAAATGTTTCAGAAAGCATAGGCGAAGCGCTCAACATATTGAGACGACCACGGGATAAATCATTAGGTTCGCCATCAAAAAATAATCCATCCGGTTCAGATCGGATGAGGTAAGCACCACGAGCGAGGGCATCTTCGGTAAGTCCACCGGCAAGATTCAGCAATTCCAATACGGTTGTTTCGCCTTGCGAGATGGGGAAATTACCCGGACTTACGGCTTCGCCAAATACCCATGCGGTTTGGTTGCTACGTGCCTCACGATCAAACCCAACTACGATTCTATCGTTAGGTTGAAGGGGAGTCATCATATCATTTTCGCGCACTTGAAAGGATTCGATTCTACCGGATTGTTGTCTGAAAATCCGAATATCATCAGTGTTGGCATCGTTGGATAATCCGCCTGCCAATTGAAGTAAAGCGTGAACACTATCATCAGGACGGTAATCTAATAAAAGAGGAGATTTAACTGCTCCAGAGACAGAAACAGAGGCTGTAAATCGTTGCTTTTCATAAATGAAGATGATGTCATCATGCTGAATGACAGGGTTTCCATCAATAATCCCTCCCACACCATAGGAAACTAAATCAGCAATCAACTCTTGATCGCCTCTTTGAATTCTAATATTTCTGGTAGAGAAGCGCCCACTAATCAGGAATGATCGACCTAAATTTGGAATGGTACGAATTGTTTCCCCACTCTCATGGTCAATAGTAACAATGGGTTGAAAGAGGGAGCGTAACACGGCTTTATCAAGACGGGTTTGAGCCGGTATATAATAAGAACCGGGGTAAGGGACATCACCTGCAACGTGAATTTTTATCATTCGCGGACGTTCAAGCGTAACCACAACATTCGTATCTCTGAATTTAGAAGCAATAACCGGAGATACCTTCGCAGTTGCATCTTTTAAAAGAACGCCATTTAGCTGTACTGAGCCAACATTTGGAATAACTATATCACCTTGTTGATTGATAATCAAACCTCTGTACACGCCATTTATATTTCCTGATAGATTTACAGTAAGAAGGTCGCCGGGGCCTAAAATATATTCAGCAGCGTCAATTACATCTGTAGATGGAATTCCGGAGATACCAAGTGTTAACCCAATTTGGTCAGCAAAATAGAACGTACCCTGTGATCTTGGTAAATCAGGATTCATGGTAGATTGCTGAGGCATCGTTTGACCGGTTCGCCGATCTAAACTTTGAGCATCAACTGTTTGTGTAGATAAAAATAAACCTGAAAAGAGCATCAGGCCGGTAAAGAAAACGGTGAAAAGAGAATTGATTTTCATGAAAGGAAACTAGATTAACCGTGATAAACGGAGTTTTTTCTTAGTTTTGGATGGAGTAACTCCACAAGATACTGTAAAATGACGTGGAATTCATAAAAAAGTCAATGTCGGGTAATTAGCTCTAATGTGATATAATCAGAAATTCGATGTCCGGCGCCGGTGAGTACAATGGTATCAGAGTCCTGTTCAATAAATTCATCTTTTTGCAACTTTGTTAAATACTCTTTTTGCTTGTTCGATACATTATAATTGTATCTATCAGCTAGTTCCAGAAATGAAACGCCTTTGACCGTTCTCAGCCCGGTTAATAATCTTTCTTCAGCGAGTGTCTTTAAATCGAGCGTTTCTTCCGAATTTGAAACTCCTTTGAAATCATTACTGAGATAGTTTTTTAGGGATGCCTCATTGTTCCAGCGTGTTGCTTGCTTTTTGTTCTCATCCCACCGAAAGGAATGTGCCGAAGGACCAAGGCCTAAATAATTTTTATGTTCCCAGTAAGCACTGTTATGTTTTGATTCGTGACCCGGCTTACAATAGTTTGAAACTTCATATTGAAGGATGCCGGCTTCTTTTAGTCTGTTTTTTAATAGTACCATCTGCTCGCTTACTTGCTCATCTTCTGCAGGTTGGATGAGTTTTTTTCGAACCATACTTCCGAGGCGAGTATGCGGTTCAACCGTTAATGTGTATGCCGAAATATGGGGGGGATGAAACTCCAAAAGCTGATCGATATCTGAACGTAAATCGTCAGCGGTCTGCCCCGGATTTCCGTAAATGAGATCAGCAGTCCAACTTTTTAAATCGGCTTGTTGAATTAAGCGAAGTGCATTTTTGGCTTGATCTACTGTATGCGCCCTGTTCATAAACTCGAGACGAGAAGCATTAAATGTCTGAATTCCAATACTTAACCTGTTAACACCTGAAACTTTTAGAGATTTTAATTTTTCCTCTGTGATGTCATCAGGATTGACCTCAAAGGTGATTTCGGCGTTGGGTTGAATCTTAAAACCTGAATAAAGAGCTTCCATTATTCGGTTTAACTCGTCATGGGACAAAGTAGATGGCGTTCCGCCACCAAAATATATAGTAGCGATGTTGTCATTCCCGAATCCTGAAGTTGACCAAAATTTAATTTCCTCAACTAGCTTATCAACAAAATCACCACGATGTTTGCGGGAAGTCTCGAAATAAAAATCGCAGTACGTACACGCCTGTTTACAAAAAGGAATATGAAGATAAATTCCGGATTCAGTAATGTCGGATGGGGATGGATGCATTTGATGTAAACCTGATCAATCTTAGGGATCTATTTCATTTAGAAATTGAAGAGAATCCATTGCAACAAGTTCGGATTCAAAAGCAAGTAATTCACCAAGTAACTTTCTTTTTTTCAATGTATTGAAATGTTTCAAAGCTGCCCCAACATATTCCTCACGTGTCAGATTCAACTCTTTACTGAGAGATTCCATGTGTTCAAAGGCGATGGTATCTATTTTTAGATGAAGTATTTTTTTCATTGAAGACAAATCTTTTAGGAAAGGTAAGGTACATATATCAAAAAAGCCCGACTCAAAAATAAATCGGGCTTAATTGGCAGTGCACATTAATCAGGGGTTAGAACGGCAAGTCATCGTCAATGTCGTTCATATCATTATCAGTAAAGTTGTTTGCGGCACTCATTGGTTGTGGCGCGGCATCATTTGAGGAGCTTCCACGTGAGTCAAGCATCACTAAGTTAAGCGCTTTGATTTCGGTGGTGTAGCGTTTCTGACCGTCTTTGTCTTCCCATGAGCGGGTTTGAATTGGTCCTTCAATATAGACTTTGGAACCTTTTTTAAGGTATGACTGACAGATTTCGGCTGTTTTTCCCCATGCAACTACGCGGTGCCATTCTGTACGCTCTTGCGTTTCTCCGTTAGAGTCACGGTAGCGCTCAGAGGTAGCAATGCTTAGCGTAGCCACTGCTGTATTATTTTGCGTGTAACGCACTTCCGGGTCTTGACCGAGGTTACCGATTAGCATTGCTTTATTTAAACTTGACATATTATTTCTCCGTATGGTTTTGAATCGTATTGTTTTGTTATGCTCTAAAGATTCACAATAGCTGAATTCCTTACAAACTTTTTTTATCAACAATCGAAAATTTATTTCTGCTTGGTTTTTGAAGGAGATATTAACCAACTGATAATATATTGCTTAGGAACTTCTACTTTGGTTCAAAATTTTTCTCAAGGAATCAATCATTCCTTAATCAACTCCTTTAAGTATGAAGTATGAATGCACTATCATCCCTCATTTAATATAATTTTTTTAGCTACCATATTTGAATCAAAAAGAATCCCATCCCCCCATAAACTTCAAAAAAACGGAGACGAACATTTATTCATTTAAAGCTCTAAATTATCACATTCTTTAGTCGTTGTCTTTGAGCAATCAATACTATATTTTTATGCAGTAATACAGTTAACCAATCAGATTTGAACAAAGAGTGCGATAAAATGTCAAAATTAAAAGACGAAACGCTAGAAATGATTGCCTACAGATTTAAGTTACTTGGCGAACCCATGCGCCTAAAATTGTTGCAATTGCTTCGTGAAAAAGAATTGTGCGTTCAGGAATTGGTTGATTTAACCGGTGCCGGACAAGCAAACATATCAAAACATTTATCCTTATTGACAACAAATCGTATCTTAGGAAGAAGGAAAGAAGGGTTACATGTATATTATCATATAAGTGACCCAACAGTTTATGACCTTTGTGATGTTGTGTGTGATAGCCTCGAAAAAAATGTGAAAGGCTTGCAAGAAGCACTCTCTTCATAAGCGCAGGAACGGAACACCGGCGCTTTTTGATTTTTAGGGCACACCATCAACATTAATAAAACTATTGAAACTATGATCGCCAAAGGAGAAAAAATTAACACCTCGTTTACCCTTGATGTGGTAATGAATGGAGAGCAATCCACAAAAACATTTTCTGAATTGCTTACACGTCCAACCGTTGTTTCCGTTTACATGAAAAACAACACCGGAAGCTGCGATAAGCAAAATCAAAGCTTGGCTGAACATGCCGGTGCGTTCGATGAGCGTGGCTACAATCTAATTGCTATTAGCAAAGATTCTTGTGGCTCGCATAAAAAGTACGCAGAAAAGTTTAACATCAATTATATTCTTGCGTCTGATCCTGACTATGCATTTTCTAAGGCAACGGACTCCATCGTGGAGAAATCCATGTATGGTAAAACCTATGAAGGACCTTCAAGATCAGCATTTATTATTCAAACCGATGGTACGGTTTTAGCGGTTATCGAAAAAATTGACCCTAAAAACCATGCCGCAGAACTTTTAGAAATTATTGACACCCTGTAATTAGATACGGGCTTATTTATCCTGTTATATGAAATCTCTTGTCATCGTAGAGTCACCTACAAAAGCAAAAACCATCAAGAAATATCTCCCAAAAGGCTACATCGTAGATTCTTCGAATGGCCACATTCGTGATTTGCCGGCCTCAGCAAAAGAGATTCCCCCGAAACTGAAAAAAGAGAAATGGGCGAATCTCGGGATTAATGTAGATGATGACTACGAACCTCTTTACGTGGTTTCCAGTCTTAAAAAGAAAACCGTTAAGAAACTGAAAGACCTCATTAAAGAAGCCGACGAGTTGATTTTAGCAACTGACGAGGATCGTGAGGGAGAGGGCATTTCTTGGCATTTGCTTGAGGTGCTGAATCCAAAAATTCCCGTAAAACGCATGGTTTTTCACGAAATCACGAAGGAAGCGATTCAGGATTCCCTCACCAAATTCCGTGATATTGACATGAATTTGGTCGATGCGCAAGAAACGCGCCGTATTATCGATAGGCTTGCAGGCTACACCATTTCGCCCCTTCTTTGGAAGAAAATTGCTCCGGGACTTTCCGCCGGACGCGTACAGTCAGTAGCCGTAAAGCTTGTGGTTGACCGCGAGCGTGAGCGCATGAAATTCAAAAGCGGTACCTATTGCGACTTAAAAGCTGTGGTGGCTACTCAAGGCGCTTCAAAAACATTTGAAGCTGATATGAGCGCTTTGAATGGTAAACGATTGGCTTCCGGAAAAGATTTCGATGAACAAACCGGAAAATTGAAGAAGCCTCAGGATGTCGTTTTATTGAATCTTGAAGATGCTGAATCGTTAAAAACACAGCTCGAAACCGCATCGTGGAACGTTCAGAGCATCGATAAAAATCTACAAAAGCGTTCACCGGCTCCTCCGTTTACGACTTCAACCCTACAGCAGGAAGCAAACCGAAAATTTGGGATGTCAGCCAGCGATACCATGCGTGTGGCGCAACGGTTGTATGAGGAAGGATTCATTACGTACATGCGTACCGACTCAACGTTCTTATCGAATCAGGCTATTTCGGCTGCACGTGAGGGAGTGGAAAAACTCTACGGGAAAGATTATTTAAGCGAAAAAGAGCGTCGTTATACCACAAAATCGAAAGCGGCTCAGGAAGCGCACGAAGCCATTCGCCCGGCCGGAAATCATTTCAGAGTTCCGCAAGAAACCGGTCTTGATGGTCGCGAACTCAAACTTTACGATTTAATTTGGAAACGTACCATTGCCACTCAAATGGCTGAGGCATTAATTGAGTTTACGAATGTATCCATCCTTGCAGAAAAGGGCGATACCAAAGCTCTCTTTAAGGCTTCCGGTAAGGAAATTAAGTTTCCGGGATACTTCCGCGCGTATGTAGAAGGAAGCGATGACCCCGAGGCGCAACTGGAGGATCAGGACAGACTCCTTCCCCCTTTAAAGGAAAAAGACACGCTGGATTGCAAAAAAATTGATGCGCTTTCCCATGAAACCAAACCTCCGGCACGTTTCACGGAAGCTACCCTCATCAAGTTTTTGGAAAAAGAGGGTGTCGGGCGTCCGAGTACGTATGCCACGATTATCAGCACCATTCAGGATCGGAAATATGCGGTAAAACAAGGCTCTGCGTTGGCACCAACGTTTACGGCATTTGCGGTTACTGAATTGCTCGAAGCCTTTTTCCCGGAAATGGTGGATGTGCATTTTACCTCTCAAATGGAGGATAGTTTGGATGATATCGCCAATGGAAAAGGCGACCGCTTGCGCTACATCAAAAATTATTTTGAAGGCGAAAAGGGACTCAAAGAAAACGTTGAGCGTCAAGAGTCCCAAATCGAACCGCAGCTTGCCAAGCGTGTGAATCTTCCGATTGATAATCTGGAAAACATCGAAATTTTCATCGGAAAGTTCGGACCGTATGTGCAGATGAAAAAAGGAGAGGAAGTCGTAAATGCAAGCCTCCCTTATGATATGTCGCCGGGAGAACTTACAAGCGATAAAATCGAAGAACTTATTGAACAAAATGAGGAAGGTCCTGAAGTTTTAGGGAATCATCCTGAAACGGGTGAGCCCATATTTGTTTTGGTCGGAAGATTTGGTCCTTACGTGCAACTTGGGGAAGTGACGGAAGAAAACAAAAAGCCAAAACGCGCCTCGTTACTCAAAGGGATGAAACCGGAAGATGTTGATCTCGCAACAGCGTTAGATTTGTTATCCCTCCCTCGCAGTTTGGGGAATCATCCGGAAACCGGAAAAGAAATTCGTGCGGGCGTTGGACGCTTTGGTCCGTTTGTGGTTCACGACGGAACATTCAAATCCTTAACCAAAGATGACAACGTACTTACCGTTGACTTAAAACGTGCAGTTGAGTTACTCTCGCAAGCCGGAAAAGGAGCAAAACGTGGCTCAACGGTACTCAAAGAGTTAGGGAAGCATCCAAAATCAGGGGATGAAATTCAGGTGTTAACAGGGCGTTACGGTCCGTACATCAAGTTTGGGAAGAAAAATATTAGCTTGCCAAAAGGCGTTGAAGTCGATAGCTTTACATTAGATCAGGCAGTTAAGCTCATTTCAGAAAAAGCCTGATAAACGGATGATTTAAGACAAAAACCGTGCATCAAAAGAAATCAGATTTTTATTTTCAATATCCGGCAAATCTGCAAACGCTCGATCTTGCCACCATGGTGCAACTCTACAGGCATCGGGGGGAGCCGTATGACGTAAGAGCTTCTGAGATTGTCGCCTGCGCGGTGACACGTAAGATTCTGAAATCTTGCAAAAAATGGTTCGGACTGTATTATTCTCAAAAAGCCTGGGATCAATTACTCACAAACGGTGCTGAAGGTTATCCGCTTACCGATGCTGAATTGAATATCATGGGACTTTTTCTTATTCCTCCCATCGAAAATATGACGCGCAGTTTTGTGGAAGCAAATGCACCGGTGACGCCGCAATTAGCTTTTTTAATTATCAACGATCTTAAACAATTTGGGTTTCTTGAAGAAGCTGAAGTTCCTGACAAATTTGTAGTTACCGCTTTGGGGATAAAAGCACTTGACGGCCTTTGCCGCAGGATTTACGAAAAAAAATTTAGTCCCGATATGCTGGAATATTACCGTACGCATGGACTCCCCGGAAAAAAAGACGAAAAGCAAACGACTCTGTTTTAATTACCAACATTTCAATCATTTTATCATGTTCAGATACCTGACCCTTATTCTTGTTTTATTCATTTCAGCTTGTGCTTCTGAGCAAGTTTCTCCTGAAAATGCTCCGGTTCCGGAAGGTCCCCTTACACAGCAAATTCAATTTCTTGTAGATAACAATCGTTTTGATGAAGCGTTCGATAAACTCCGGTTAGAAGATTCCTCCGAACCGCGCATCATGATCATGATACGAGATACACACCTTCACTACGGAAATTGGTTGATGTACCATGCAGAAACCATCCACATGACAGAGCGAATGCCCGAGGCGCTTCGCCATTTTAGAAGAGTGCTTGAAATTGACCCGAATAACCGTACGGCACGTTCCAATATTGAGCAAATTGAAGCCATTTATGCTCAATTAGGGCGTCCGGTTCCTGAAGGAGTGGCGCAATAAGATTATGGCGGAAAAGAAAGCACCTATAGTAATTAAAAATCGAAAAGCCTTCCATGATTTCTCAATCGAGAAAACATTTGAAGCGGGTTTGGTGCTTCAGGGAACCGAAGTTAAATCCTTACGCGCAGGTCATGCCAGTTTTACCGATTCCTTTGCCTTCATGGATAAGGGGGAAGTGTGGTTGAAAGACCTTTACATCAAGGAATTTGATCAAGGTTCGTATAACAACCATGACACACGTCGGCTCAGAAAGTTGCTTCTGAACAGAGATGAAATCTCAAAAATAGACAAAGCACTCAATACCAAAGGATACACGCTTGTGCCGTTGAAGATTTACTTTAAGCAAGGTCGGGCAAAAGTTGAGATTGGTCTCGCTAAAGGGAAGAAATCGTTTGATAAGCGTGCTTCGATCGCCGAAAAAGACGTTAAGCGCGAAATGGAGCGAAAGTATAAGGGGAGTTTTTAACCCAACTCACTCTAACAAAACAAACGCCGCCCATTTAAACGGGTCATCAGGGTACAGTTGACGCATTTCTTGTTGAGTTTTGCGAAACGCCTCGGAGATATCATCCCCGGTAAACAAAAAAGAATAGAAAAATTGCATGAATTCAGCGGTTTCCTTATCCGGCACTTCCCAAAGGCTCATCAATAAACGCTCCACTCCGGCCATGCGGAATGCACGTTGAAGCCCGAATACGCCTTCACTTCCTCTGATGTCACCTAGACCGGTTTCACAAGCGGATAGCACGACAAGTTGTGTGCCATTCAGGAACATGTTTGAAACTTCATACGCCGTTAAAACTCCATCTTCGGAAGCATGAGACGGTGTATTTCCTTGCCATGTAATGTTGGCACCGGCAAACAGAATGCCGGAACGATGCAAAGGATTTTGTGCCTGTTGGAAGAAAGTCCCGGTCGCATCTAACGACTCCAGCGTAACCGGATCAACCTCAGGGTTGTTAAAGAAAAATCCGTGGGAAGCAATATGGATAATATCCGGTGCTTGCGCCATACCAAGTTGCTTAAATACCTCTTCAGTAGCACGATTTCCGGTAGTTAGTGTCGCCTGAATGCCTTTTTCATTTGCCAATTGATAAATGATGCTTGCCTCTTCTAATGTACCGGGAAGAAAATTCCATGCACCTCCTCGTGTTCCCGCTGTGCCACCTAATAAATCAGGACGGAAACGGGTTGTTGGCGTTGCATCGGCGATGAGATCTTGAGGGAAGGAATCGTAATCAATCCCCCCGAAAATTTTCACTTTGTGTTTTTCTGAGGGAGAGTGTTGCTTTAAATGAATCAAGGATGCCGAGCTACTCAGCCATCTAAATCTATAGCGATCAAGAAGCAAGTTCCGATCTTCATCTACAGGGATGGCAGCAAATGCAATTTGATTTAATGTGCCGGATGGTGAAATATATACCGTTTCGATGTCATTCAATTGCTGCTCAAGTGGTGCCCATACCTTTTGGAAAAGAGCATCGCCACGGGAAATTTGCCCGGCGGTGGATATAGCAGCTTGCCCAAATTGACGATACAAACCGGAGATAAAAGCCGCATCAGCTAAGCCCTCTTTATCGAGAAGGAGGTCAAGATCAGATTCATCCACAAGTTGAATGAAGTGTGGGAAGGGTGCATTTTTGGTAATGACTAAAGCCGCGTTTCTCGTAATCCGCTCTGAAGATTTTTCCGGATTATAATCTATGTAGGTGATGAATTCGATCAATGCTTCGTTTGGTTCAAGAAGTTGCAGAAGAGTACGCCAATTGGTTAAGGAAGCGGCATCCTCCTGATCTGAACGAAACGCTGCAGAACGATTCATTAATGTTTGTTCAAGTTCTTCAGCTTGTGAAGTAAGCATCCTTTCGCGTTCTTCTCGTTGGCTTAGAGGGAGCTGCATCAAGGTTTGGAGTTCATTTTTTACGTTAACCCAGGTATCGTAGAGTTCCAAAATTTCGGTATCATCGCTTCGCAGAATCGTTTCTCTTAATCGGGAGGACGACCTCAGACGGAGTCCTTTATTAAATAAAGTAATCTCCATAATCCGCTCTGCTGCCTCGGGATGCGCATGAACAAACCGCACGTAATCACGGATATACATATCATTGTAAATTTCGATAAAGCGGAAGAATTGTTCCTGTCTTTTTTCGGTCAAGAAAGAAAGCTGTTGAAGAGATTGGATTCTGTGATTTTCAAGAACCGGCCGATTCAATGCATCCATCTGTTCAAAATCGCCCTGATCTCTGTAGATAGCTGCCAATGAATTATAAGCTCCTAAGTTTTGCAGATTTCCATCCCCATAGAGTTCATTCATAATTTCTATGGAAACATTCAGAAGCTCGATGGCTTGAGTCGGGTTATTTTTTTTGACGTAAATATTCGCCAAGGCCGTCAACAAATAGGCCGTATTCGGATGCAAATAACTGTTGCGATAGATACTCATCTCAACGGCATCACTAAACCACTCGTACGCATGCTCTATGTTTCCGGCTAACTCCCACAATTGGGCAATTTGTGCCGTAGAAGCAATTAGATCGGGGTGCGCATCGCGCATATAAAGAGATCGAACTTCCAAGGCTTTTTCGGCATATTCAATCGACTTGCCGAGCTCTCGCATACTCAAATAGGTTTCAGCAAGGTAGTACAGCACGTTGGCATACCTTCGAAACTCCGCTTGCTGATGCTCTTTTAAAACCTCTTCGGATTTCTTGAAATACACTACTGCTTGCTCAAAATCGTGCAATCCCATAAACAGATTCCCGAGAATCTGATAGATGATTCCGGTTCCGGGGTACGTTGGTCCAAATGTGTTGATGTAAAGATCGAGCAGTGCAAACGCTTCTTGTTCTGCACGGTGATAGAGTTGGAGCTGTTCAAACGCCGTAATCAACGATTGCCTTGCGCGTAGTGTTTCTTTATGCGTTGGTCCGTAAAGTCGGGTTGCCAGCCTTGCTGCTGTTTCAGCCGCTGTTATGGCCTGATCCGAAAGCTGAAGCTCATTAAAAATTAACGCCAAATCATTCCATGAATCGATGGTTTTTGGGAATAGTTCTCCACCGGTTTCGTGATAAATATCAAGTTTGGAGATGGCCACTTCCATGGCATAAAGATAGTTCCCGCGGGCAAGTTCAAGTGAGAAAAACATATCCAAAATAGCCGCATATTGAAGTCCGTACCCATATTGATTCTCCGCGAAGCTTAACCCTTGTCTTAAATACATTTCGGCATCGTCATATTCAAGTTTCAAGATGAGCATCCCTCCCAAAACCTGAAAATATTGATGATAAAACGAAGAAACCTGATCTAATTCAGACTCAATGGCTATGGCTTCTTTAATTAGGGGGATGGCATCATCAACCTTATCCAGCGTTTGGTAAAACAGTGCCCGCTCGATAAGTTTGTTCGTATATCGGATGTGATTTTTCCCAAAACGAGCCTCCATAGCTTGCAGCATTTGGGCATTTGTTTCAAGAGCAATTTCTATGAATCCACCCTTTTCGGCAACCTGCGTGAGGACTTCCAACCCTTGAATGGTGAGTGGGCTCCGGAGACCTTCATTCTGAATGTAAATGCGATTGGCTTCTTTCAGATTGGGGATGGCTTCCTCAAAGTTTCCGGCATAGTGCTGCAGATAGCCCAAGTTTAGGAGTGAAACCGCATAATTTGTGTTTTCTTTGTCATAATTTGCCAGAACAATGCCACTTATTTTCCGATGGAAATATACCGATTCACGATACGCTTCCGCACGTTGAAACTCAGCCGCAATACCGACCATAACGTTCATCACGGTAATACTCTCCGTGCCATGAATTTGCTCCAAAAGAGCAATGCGTGCTTGTTGTACCCGAAAGGCTTCATCTTTATTTCGTGCTACTTCCAGTAGAAACTTTGCAAAATCGGCTAATACCGCGATATGCTGATTGGAGGTAGCACCATGCAAAGCACTCAGCACTTCTGCTTCGAGTTCAAAAAATCGAGTTGTATGAGGAATATTCCTCTGATTTGCATAAAACTCCCGAATATCCTTCACAAGATTAGCATACGGTTGAGAGGTTTTCCCATAAATCACTTCACGGAGGGAAAGTGCTTGTAAAAAATGCGTTTCAGCTATGTTTACATTTCCGGAGCGTGATTCAACCCATGCAAGTCGGTGTAACGCTTGTTCGTGTTGTCTGCTTTCTGCGCCAAAATATCGCTGTGCCGTTGATACTAAATGTGTGGTATAGATCCGGGCATTATTGAAATCCCCCAATTGAAAATAGCTGTAGGAAATGCCATTGTAGGTATGATAATGATGCTCAGATTCTTTCCCAAAAACCGCATTATAAACACGAATAGCTTCGGAATAGTGTAAAACGGCTTGATTGAAATCCCCCTTGTACTCCAAATAAAGTCCAAGATTTGAGTAGAGAAAAGCATAATCTCCATTTTCTTGCCCGACATCTTTTTTGAACTGCTCAATAGCTCTGTTTCCAAACACAATGGCATTATCAAAATCATCTTTTTGAAAAAATTCAACCGCCTGATTATTAATATCGCGCCATTCTTGTCCTGCAACGAACGCCGGAAGACAAAGAAATAAAAAAGCCGAAAGCAAGAACAGTCTCATATACATCTCCTTAGCTGAATAATTAGATTTGTGATTACTCCAAGATTTTATTGATTTTATGCTTCCACTCGTCTTCAAATACTACTTGAAATTCAAAGTCGTGGTCTGGAAATTCGTCAAAGAGTTCTTTCCAAGCTTTTTTAGCTCCTAATTCGTTGCAAAGAGCAAATACATCTTGTTTGTATTTCGTATCCTCATTTTTGAGGTGGATTCCTTTTGTTTCCAAAACATACACCGTTCCGTAATCGTCTTTGGCTTCTTGCTTGTCTGCTGCAAGGAAGTCAGGATAGATTTTATTCCGTTTCCAACCTTGTATGTGATAATCTTGTCGGCTCATATTGCGATACCACCACAATAATTTTTCTTGTTCGTCAAGGTAAATGGCAACCGATTTTTCAAGGTCGTTTATGTTTTCTTCAGGAACATAGTCAAACAATGATTTTTGAATGGGTGTGTTGTCATTACGCACCAACTGTTTGTTGCTCTTTACTTTTATTCTTGATGGTAATTCAAAACCGCCTTTGTCTGTTATCAGGAAGAAGCATAATTTTTTGTCGGCAACCATTTTTCTAAAAACCTGTTCAGATAAACGGTTTCGCTCCTTCTCTAAAATCTTTTTGAGTTCTTCAATGATGAAAACGAAATTGGCTGCAACGGTTTCTCGTTCGTATTTTTCCAAAAGTAGTTTAATGGCTTTTTCTCCGATTTGGAAACAATGCCAAGGGTTTGGAATAATTTCCGTTATCTGTCTTGTTAGAAATACTTCGTCAATTTCTAATGTGCCTGATTTCTCGGCTCTGCCTGTTTCTTTTAGTAATTCCTTTTCTTCATCACTCAATCCTAAAGCGATTTCCTGTTCTTGGTTTCGCTTATTTTGGAGAGAAAGGTTTTTGATTTCATCAATGTTGATGCTTTCCCAATCTATATCACTGAGAATATCAATTTCAAAATTCATATCTCGCCAACTTTCCTTTTCCTGAATGACAAATTTTGGCAGATAGATTTTACCTTCAAACTTTTTAAAGCCCGAACGGTATTGCATTACTCGGTCTTTTAAACCGCCCGTGTCCGTTCCTGCCTCATCACTTACAATTCTTCCTGCAATGTCGCCCAATCCTTCATCCTCCAATCCTTTTTTAATGTCGCTTACCAAAGATTTTGCATTTTGGCGGAACGTGTAAACATAGCACTCGTCCAAATCTGTGATTTTGGTTTTTCGTGCCTTTGGCTGTCTTAAAATTCGTCCGACTAATTGAGTAATTCCTGTTGCTGATGAGGGATTGGTAAGGACTGTAAGCACATAAGCAAATGAACAATCCCAACCTTCTTGCAATGCTTGTTTGGTTATGATGTAACGAATTTCACAATAGTTAGCAAATAGGTCAATTCCTTCAATGTCGTCTTTCTCGCTTGATTTAATGGCAATATGACTTTCAGGAACATTGCATTTTTTGATTAAATATTCTTTGGCATCTTCTGCGTGAATAAACTTTTTATCTTTTTGGTCTTTACCTGTTCTTTCAACTTGTATCAAGCAAATTGGACGAATATATTCGCCTGTGTTACCTTCATATTCTTTGGCTTTTTTCTCTAAATCGTTTCGCTTTTCAAAACTCGCCAATAGAGTATCTTGCCAATCTAAACTGGTTTTGTTAGTCAGGTGAATGTCCAACTTTATCATTTCTTCTTCGTGCAATTCCCGACCTGATATTTTTACCAACTCATTACTGTTTGGTGGTGGTGTTGCCGAAAGTTCAAGAACAAAGGACGGATTGAAATTGCGTATTGTGTTTCGTGCGTTTTCTCCATAGGCACGGTGTCCTTCGTCAATTACCACAAGCGGACGTAAAACCTTTAAAGTATTACCAAGCGAAGTTTTTATTTGAGTTCCGAAAACTTCCATTTCGGTTGTGAAGCAATCTAAATTCGGAATCAATTCTTTTAACTTCTTGTGTCCTTCAAAATCATCCTCACGAGGGAAAAAGTCGGTAAATCCACCTTGGTCTCTGAAAACCTTTAATGTTTCTTTGTTTTGACGATTTGCAGATGGAAGCATTAACATCAGCACTACCAAATTTTCTTCCACATCAAGGCGATTAAACATTTCTGTTTTTTCCTTGATTAGCGTTCTGCCACCGCTCGAAATATCTAATACCTGACGGTATGGATGTTCCCGATTTTTAAGAGCCGAAATAGTTTGTCGGTAAATTTGTGTAGATGGCACAACCCACAAAATCAATCCTGTTTGTTTGTTGAGATAGGTTTTTTGGATATTGTCAATAGCGTGGCAAGCCACCAAAGTTTTTCCGCCACCTGTGGGAACTTTCAAATAAATATCGGGCAATGGCTCGTCTAAACCGTTGGTTTTAGAATGATAAATGGAACGCCCTGTTGCCTTTTCCCAGGCTCTTTTTGGGAAATTGTAATCTTTTGCCATATCGGCATCAAACTCCAAAGCCTTTTCATATTTGACTTTAAATTCAGCCAAAGCACTCAAATATTCTTTGAGTTCCTTTAAAACCTTTTCCTGATAGTGCTTTAGTCTCATCTTTGTATTCTATAAATTTCGTAAGGCAACTGGCAAAAATCAATTCGGTAATCCAACAAAGTATGGTCGTCCACATATTTTGCAGGGGCGAAAACTAAACGCTGTTTGTTTTTGAATTTTGGAAGCGATTTGCAAAGCTCCAATGTCAACGCATTTTTCTTTAACCAATCTAATTCAGCTTTGTAAAACAGATACACTTCGTAGTTTTTACTTTCTCCAATAAAGCCTGTTTTTTCATTGATTGCCTTTTCGTTAAACTCTTCGCCTGTGGCGGTGTAGAAAAGGTATCGGGCAAATTCTGTGTATGAGGGTAAATTTTTACCTCTCAACAAACTTTCCATTTCGATAGTGTCACCCAATTCAAAGTAACTGAACGAACCGCCTGTTCCTTTTTTGAGCAAATCACTTTTGGCTGTTTTTACGCCTTTGATAACTCGTCTTGTTCTTTCTGCTGTTAATTCATTTGCATAACTTTCCATTTCAACCAAGATGAAATTTCTTTCAACTCCGCTTTCCTCATTGAGTTCTAAAACGGCTTGTGCTGTCGTTCCTGAACCTGCAAAACTATCAAGAACAATGTCGCCTTCGGTTGTGGCTAAAGCTATGCACTGTTTTACCAAAGATTTTGGTTTTGGAAAATCAAATTGATTTTCTAACCCTAATTCTCTTAATTCAATTGTTCCCGTTTCATTCAAAAATGAATTGTCGTCCCAAATAGATTTAGGCTTAAATGTAGTTTTACGGTATTTTTCATAAATTCCAAAAGAGCCGTCATTCTTCTTTTTGGCAACCAAATTACTCGTGGTGGTTTTTGAAGATACGTTTTTTGTTACCTTATCTTTTCCCCATCTCCAACAACTTTCTTTCATCTGTGAATTGAATGGTTCGACCATTTCTGAAAACTCTTTACTTTGAGTCAGAGAAACCAAACAAAACCCGTCTTTGTCTTCCGATTTCGGATTTATGTAAATGGGATAAAAAAGGTTTGGACGATTGTGTTTTCCGAATTTCGGATTACGATTTCTAAGTTCACGAATATTAAAAGCACCTATTTCATCATTAAGATTTAGGTCGTTTGATTCACTGTCTTTTTCAAGTTCAAATAATTCAGTTTCGGGATTTTTGGTATAAACAATCAAATATTCGTGGGTCTTTGCTATTTGATTATAAGTTTGCCCCCTGCTATTTGCTCTGACAATAACCTGACTGTAAAAATTGTTTTCGCCAAAAATTTCATTTAACAACACTCTCAAATTTGCAAGTTCATTATCATCACAAGAAATAAAAATTGCACCGTCTTCACTTAAAAGTTCACGCAAGAGTTTTAAGCGTGGCATCATCATACACAACCATTTGTCGTGTCTTGTCAAATCTTCAATATCAACTGCTTTCCCTAACCATTCTTGAATCATTGGGCTGTTTACATTGTCGTTATACACCCAATTTTCGTTGCCTGTATTATAAGGAACATCAATGTATATACATTTTACTTTCCCTGCATAAGTTGGAAGTAATGCCTTTAATGCTTTCAGGTTGTCGCCTTGAATAATCAGGTTATCGTGCAAGGAAACTTTGTCGGTTAAACTCAATTCTTTTTTCGGCACCAATTGGTGATACTTCACCGCCAAATGATGGTTTTGCACAAAAGTTTTTCCTTTGAAATGGAGTGTTGGCATATCTTAATTTCTATTCGTTTACAATTATTTGTTGTGTTGCTTTAGCAACAATATTCTAAGGAGTTGACCAATTACCAATTACTTCAGGGTCTTTACTGTCAGTTACAGGGTCTGCATTTGTAATTTTAACAATGTCAGAATAACTAAATGCTTCTCCTGTTGTAATTGCGTATTGTCTTTCAAGCCCGGGTATAACTTTTAAAAGTTCTACATTATCAGCCCTTACAACCTTACTCACAAATTCTAAATCATTCCTATTGGTAATCCTATGAATTATAAAAGAATTACATTGTGATAGAACCGTTTTTGATAATTCTGATGGACGTTGACTGGAAATAATAAGACTTAAACAAAATTTTCTTCCTTCTCGTGCAAGCCTTTCAATGTAGTAATTTCCCAAAGAATAGTCCTCTGTATCACTTTCATTGATATACCTATGAGCTTCTTCAAATACAACAACTATATTCTTTTTCCCTTTATCTCTTACTGCTCGTCTGTATAATAACTTGCTGAAAATGAAAATTAAAATATCTAATTCCTTTCGGTCAAAATCTGCTTCTATAATTGTAATTTCATCTTTGTCATCAAGAATAGTATCAATTATGCTTACTTCTGAATTTATGATTTCCTGCAATTCATTATTTGCAGTAACTCTATCTATTCTATTAACCATAGTCGAAACCCATCCCCTCCATTGGTTATAGCTGAACATTCTATTTCTTTCGTCACCCGAACCTTTTCCTTGAATTACGTTTTCAATTTCATTTGTTAAATTGTTCAAATCAAAAAAGCCATTGCCATTTTTTAAATTAGTTATAGCTTCTGTTAAAACAGGAGCTTGAACGCCTGATGAGGCTTCAAAGAATTGAATATATTCACTCATACTTAAGGCACTATGGGGCAGCTTTATCTCATTTTTAGATATGTATTTTACTGAAAATTCTGTGTTTTCAAATGCCTTTCTGTATTCATTATTAGCATCAAATATTATTACTTTAGGATTTACAGAAATTTTTGAATTACTCTTATCGTAAACTCTACGTTTTAAACCTTGTATAATGGAAGCAACCGTGCAACTTTTACCCGTTCCTGTGTTACCAAAAACTCCAAGATGTTTTCCAAAAAGAATATCAGGATTTGCGGTTACTTTCAAACTTTCATCTACAAAACTTTGTCCGATTTCAAGTTTATAGTCTGAGGTTACAGTTAATAATTGCTTATACACTTTATTATCAAGAACAAAAACCTCTGTTCCAATAATGGGAAAAGTATTTATACCTGTATCCAACTTTTCTGTGAAGTCGTCATAGATAGCGGTTAAGTTAGCTTCAATTAAGTATTTTGGATGATCTTTGTCATATATATTATCGGTCTTGAAAAGGTCTTTGTCAAATACTTTGGTTATACGAGCAATAATCTTTCTGTTATTCGGAAGAAAGGCAAATACGTACTTGTGAATTGATACCAAATAATCTTTGATGTTCCATTGCAACAATATTTTTCTAATATCTTGCTCACGTGCAATCTCGATTGTAATGTTTAAACCATCAATCTTTACAATTTTACCTATGCCAATATTTTCCTGTAACATTAGTTTGTTGCTTTTTTAAGTTTTTGAAATACACTGAAAATATCTTCCATTGGGTTATGCATTTCAGGGAACGGCATTAAAAAGTTTACAATATTTTCAAAATCACCAAAATACTTTCCGTAAAACATTGTTATTCTCGTGTCATTCTTGGCATCCTCATAAAGCTGTTTAAGAAAGTTCGATTTGTTATTTTGTGGCTCGTCTTCGTATGAAAAAATCAAAAGGTTAAAATCAGGGTTTGCTATTGCATTAGCAATTATATCATTAACGTGTTCATCTAAAAAACTGTAACCCGCAACGATTAAAACTGAATTGTGTTTGTTTAGAGTTTCAACAAATTGTCTTAGCATCTCGCTGTATGGTAAATCAAGGGAATGCTTTTTCTTTGATTGAACTGGGTATATTATTGTTCCTTCTTTAATTTGGTCATATTCAATTTTCCCATCAACTGGAATAACTTGTCGTTCCCCAATCCCATATGGTGGTTTATTTTCGTCAGCATACCAACTTAATGAACCGTGTAGTTTAAAAAGGTTTACACTCTTATTGATGCGTTTAGCTCCTTCTGGATTCTTTAGATGATAATCAATTTGATACGCAGAAGGGTAAAATGCCCTTTCGTGAAAACCTGTGAATCCATTATTTACAAAAATTCCAAGCTTTTCAGCGGTCATTTCAAACAATAAATCATAGTTTAATGTAAAAATGTTAGGTTTTGAAAGTTTGCTGTCTCTTGACAAGAGCCTTTTAAGAAAAGACTTGTGAAGTTGATTTTTACGATAATCAATATTTAAAACAAATTGCTTTATGAAAGCCTCTTTGAATAATTCAATTAACTCATTTATTTCTAAGGCAATTTCTTTATTGGGTAATGTGCTTTCATAAAACAGTTTCAGTTCAAATAATTTATCAAGTGCTAATTCGGGTCTTTCTTTTGCTAATTCATTTACTCTTTGCTGAATAGCTTTATCTACTACTGCTTTGAATTTATGTTCAGACAAAATCTTTGCGTAATCAGCTTTCTCATTTTCTTCATTTATTGCCTCTGAACCTGCATAATATGAGCAACCATTGCTCATTAAAAAATTGAGATTATCAGCCAAAAAGAATTTTGACATTATTTCATTACGGATTTGAGCCGTGCTCTCCATTGGGTTAGAAGCATTAAACTCCAACTCTTTTTCTTCTTTTTGGAAAATATATTTATATGTCATTTCTTATTCTTTTTCTGATACTTTACTTTTTCCTCTGCCACTTGCAAGGCTTTCAACGCCACATCTTCGTCCGCTACCTCATACACCAACTTGTCAGACAGCCAAGAAACAAGCAAATCGGTTTCTTTAATCTTAAAAAACTCGGCAAGTTTTATCACCTGTTCACGGCTTGCATTACGTTGCTCTCTCTCAATTTTGCTTAATATTGCCTGGTCAATGTCGAGGTATGCAGCAACTATGCGCAGAGGTAACCCCTTACTTTCTCTTAATTTGCGAATGGTTTCTCCTAAACTATCCATTAGTATGTCATGCTCAATGTGGTTTTTGAATGTTTTTGTTTTGACCATTTCTGTCAAAATATACAAAAACGTTAATTGAAATCATTACAAAAAATGAGCATAGTTTATGAGCTTAATTCGTAGTGAAAAAGTCAGGAGGTGAGTAATTCCAGATACATTTTAAGAAATAATTCACTATATTTGATAGTATCAAATGATAGTATCACATGAAGCCACCCTACGATATTACGTCGAAAATTCTGAAGTTAATCACTTCTATTTCAGAAAAAATAGGAGAGATAAGCGCGAACTATATTGATCGACCATCACCGCAGTTACGTAAGCATAACAAGATTAGAACAATACATTCTTCGCTAAGTATTGAAGGAAATACACTTTCAGAAGAACAGATAACCGCACTTATTGAGAATAAAAAAGTTGTTGGTCCTCGAAAAGATATCATCGAAGTCTTAAATGCGATTGCCGTCTATGAAAACCTGTCTAATTTTAAGCCACACTCTTCAACGTCTTTTTTAAATGCACATAGACTGTTGATGAAAGACTTAATCTACAAGCCGGGAAAATATAGAACGGAGTCAGTAGGTATTTATCAAGGTTCTAAACCTACACATATTGCACCACCCGCTCAAAATGTTTCATTCTTGATGAAAGAACTTTTCAGTTATTTGAAAAATGAAGATGAACTAACACTCATCAAAAGTTGTGTTTTTCACTATGAAATGGAATTTATTCATCCATTTATGGATGGCAACGGAAGGATGGGCAGATTGTGGCAAACAATAATCTTGATGAATGAGTATCCTGTATTTGAGTATCTGCCATTTGAAACCTTGATTAGTGAAACACAGCAAGAATATTACAATGCACTCGCTTACAGCGATAGAGCAGGAAAATTGACTGTTTTTATCGAGTATATGCTTGATGTGATTAATAAATCACTTGATGAGCTATTGAGATTCAATAATAGAATACTGAAGGATGTTGACAGGCTTGCGTACTTCATTTCAGAGGGAAAGAAAACGTTCTCCCGAAAAGATTACATGAATGTATTTAAGGATATTTCTTCCGCAACGGCAAGCAGGGACCTCAAAAAAGGAGTAGCTCTAAACCTCTTTGAAAAAACAGGCGACAAGAATAAGACAGAATACAGGGTAAAGTAATGCGTGCATGTTCATCCCCACACACCCTTTAATTCCGCATTATTGAGTATATTCTTTATGTAACTCAGAAACGAGATGCTACAATGTTTTCATTATCCCCATAACACAGGTCATAAACTCCCTTGCTGTTTTTCTTCATATCGTTATTGTTTGTTCAGGTGATGGAGCCTCCGGAGTATTGGGCTGCAGAGAAAGAGCGTGCGTTGTCATCGTTTATATCACAGCCGCTTTCTGTTGAACCCGATGATCGTTTTTATGTCTCTTATTATGGACTGCATCTCGATATTTTCCCCAATCAGCGCAGGATTTCCGGTAAGGCCGAGCTCATCCTTGATTTTCATAAGGCTACAGATGCCATTTTTTTGGAGTTGATCTCATCCCTTCAAGTTGATTCCATCAAAACAAAACACGGAACACATTTAAGCTGGGTGCGCACACCTATGCCGATCGATTTTGTGTTGAATCTGCAACTTGATCGGGTGTATCAGCCTGATGAGCAACTTCCAATAACGGTATATTACCAAGGCGAACCGGGGACATCCGGTTTTGGTAGTTTTGTTTTTAGCACAGATTCGGGTCAGCCGACATTTTGGACGCTCAGTCAGCCTTTTGGCGCGCGCGATTGGTTTCCCAATAAAAATACGCCCTCCTATAAAGCGGACTCCTCTGATGTGATAGCCACCATTCCCGATGGACTCAAACTCGGCTCAAATGGTCTATTGCAATCCGTAACCCCGTTGGGAAATGGACGAACCCAATGGCATTGGAAATCACGCTATCCCATTTCGCATTATCTTATTTCTGTTGCAGCAGCAGATTATATTGAGTTTACCGATTGGTTTCATTTTGCACCACAAGATTCCATGCCGGTGCTGAATTATGTGTATCGTTCTGCCAACCTACCTGTTGTTCGCGAGCAGGCAGCGCTGACCATCCCCATGCTTGAATTATTTACAGAGCTTTTTGGGGAATATCCCTTTATAAATGAAAAATATGGACATAAGATGTTTCAGCGAAGGGGAGGGATGGAGCATCAGACCATGAGTTCGATGCATAATTTTGGTCGTGCGCTTGTGGCGCATGAGTTGGCGCATCAATGGTTTGGAAATGGGGTTACGTGTAGTGGATGGGAAGATATTTGGCTAAACGAGGGTTTTGCCACCTATGCTGAGGGATTAGTTGCGGAAGCATTTGATGGGCAAGCCGCCTTCAGGTCGTGGCGAGCAGGGATGCAACAGCGGGTACTGGAAGAGCCCGGTGGACGCGTGTTTGTGCCATCATCGTCTATTGATCCGGCAAATCCGGAGGCGAGTATTCTGAGGATTTTCCGTTATCGCACGTCGTATGCAAAAGGCGGATTGGTGCTGCACATGCTGCGACAAACGTTGGGTGATGCACTCTTTTTTGAGGCGCTTCGAGGATGGATGTTCAGCGAATTTCGGTATGGAGTAGCTGATACCGAAGATTTTCGGCAGTTTCTGGAAGAAAAAACGGGTAAGTCGATGCGTCGTTTTTTTGATACATGGATTTATGGGGAAGGATACCCAAACTATACCCTGCGCTATGGTGTGGCTCCCGCTGAAAACGGGGGATATGCCATCCGATTCAAACTGCTTCAGGAAGGGAGCCTACCGGGAAACGTGTTTTTGGATGTTCCCCTTGAAGTACGCATCCCCCTGAATCAATCAGCGCGTGACACTACGATAATACTACAACCGGATGCGTTCCCGTATGAAATGCAGATTTGGGTTGATGGAAGTCCGGGGTTGCCTGCCCTTGATCCTGAGCTTCACATTATTGCCGGTCGTCGTGATGTAATTCCGTCCTTTTTTGATGATTTAGATCGCACGTTACCATTTTCGACCGAACTACTTCCAAACTATCCGAATCCATTTAATGCATCTACCACAATACCCTTTCGGGTAGATCAGCCCGGCACAGTGTTGATGGAAGTTTTCGATGTACAGGGAAGGAAAGTAGCCACCATTTCTGATTCCTTTTTCTCAGCAGGATTCCATTCTATTCGTTGGGATGCCCAAAACGTATCAAGCGGAGTATATTTTTTGAGGATGAAGCATGAGTCGAAAGTTCAGACACGAAAAATGCTATTATTGAAATAATCTGGGTTTGATCATTCCTTGTGCATTTCGAAAGCTACAATCACATTAATGGCATCACGAACACGCACGAAAAGGAATCGGGGAGTGCTGATATCGAAGTCTGATAGTCGCGTTTGAAATGAAGCCTCAATGCGGAGCTCTTGATCAGAAACATGCAGTACACCGGGAATATCCATTTCCTGCTCAACTCCGTGTAGTGAGAACACCCCTCTTGCTATAACATTATGGAAGGAACTACTTTCAATTTCAGGCATATCAACAATCTGACCTGTAAAAATTGCTTTTGGGTGAAGATGGGTTCGAAAATGATCTTCACGCATTTTTCGATCGCGAGTGCTGTTTCCGGTTTGGATGGAATCAAGCATCACCTCAAAACGAAATGAACCATCGGGCGATAGATTCCCTAAAACCGCAGAAGTAGTACCATCAAATCGCTCAATTTGCGTAGATGCCTGAAAAATGACCGAACCATCTCGAATTTCCCACTCTTGAGAAAAAGCAAAGCTCCATCCCAAAAAGAAGAGAAAGCTTGTAAGAATAAAAATGGATATCTGTTTCATATCCTAAGAACCGGAAATGAGGTGGATAGGTTTCAATCATTTAAACTATGAGCCCGCTCCGAAAAGTTAATTTGAACATAGGAGACACGAAGGCACGAAGTTTCACGAAGGTAAGTTATTGTTTTTATGTTTCAACAAATTACGCTTCGAGAGTTAATTTAGTACTTATTGATTAATCAGAGCACACTCAATTTTGTAATTCGGATTAATCGGAGTAGGCTCAACTATGCTTTATCTGTCTAAAGTCAGGTATAATTTCCATGAAGTATTTTCCACACAAGTTGCTTCATTAAAAGCTATGGCCTATTTAATTAAATCAGCAAGATTAAATTGGTGTAGAAATTTGCATTCTTTACGAAGAGCTGCAAATGAGCGCAGTACTTCGTCAATATTAGGTTCTTCACCGGCTGCGAGGGTTTTCTTCAGGAGGCTCTCTAAACGTTCAGCTAAATCACCTAAAATATTTAAACTCATGCTACGGGCAATCCCTTTCAAAGCATGACACTCACTAATCATGCCATCCCAATTTTTTACTCTCAGATGCTCTTTCGATAGATCAATTTTTGATTGAACATCTGGCATTCCCATTTTAATGATTTCCTTAGCAAGTTCAACATCCCCATCTAATCGAGAAATTAACTCATCAGGCATAAAATGATTATCCTGAGAAATAGAATTCAATGGATCTGAATGGAGTTCTGTTTTTTGAGGAATTTCATTAGACGAATTGTTTTTAAGTGCTTTACGAATAATTTCTCTTACTTCACTAGAACGGTAAGGTTTTGAAATATAGAAATCCATTCCGGCATCCAGACAGTGCTGACGCTCGCCGGATACCGCACCGGCGGTTAATGCAATAATGTAAGGGCGTTTATCGAGTTTTTGTTCAAGTTTTCGAATAGCTTCGGTTGCTTCTAATCCGGTTAGTAATGGCATTTGAATATCCATGAAAATGATCTCCGGTAGATTATTCTTGAATTTTGTTACCGCTTCTTTACCATTTACCGCTTCAATAATTTTCGCATTTGGGAAAGCTTTTAAGATCACTGACTCCAATAACATTCTATTCAATTCGGTATCTTCAGCAATCAAAATAACAGGTGTTAATTTGTTATCTTCAATAACATTTGTAGGAACTGTAGTTTTTGAAATCGTTAAGCTGATATCATTTTCAAGATCAACTAAACTTAAATCAACAGCAGAAAAGAAGGTTGAGCCTGAGCCTGATTCACTTTCAAACTCAATTTTACTGCCCATTTTTTGTGCGATTTGATTAGAGATAACAAGACCGAGTCCTGTTCCTCCAAACTTGCGTGTTGTGGAAGAATCTCCCTGCGAAAATGCTTTAAAAAGCTTATGCTTGTCTTCGTTACTAATCCCAATTCCGGTATCCCTAACTTTAAACAGGAAATGACCTAATTTATCGGGTATGGAATTGGAGTAAGAAACGGAGATGGTAACACTTCCACTTTCCGTGAATTTCACAGCGTTACCGGCAAGATTCAGTAAAATTTGTTTTAAACGAAGACTATCGGCAATAACAAAAACAGGAACATCTTTAGGGATGTCGATACTTAGCTTGATCCCTTTTTCATCGGCTTTTCTTTGGATGATATCCACCGTTTCACGCATAACTTCTGTAATGTTCGTAACGGTTTTTTCCAATTCCATTTTTCCGGATTCAATTTTAGAAAGGTCAAGGATATCGTTAATGATTGCCATTAAATTATCCGCTGACTTTAACGCACTGTTCACATACGACTGTTGTTCACTGTTGAGTGGAGTTTGACTTAGCATATCCACAAAGCCAATCACCCCATTTAGTGGGGTTCTAATTTCATGGCTCATATTAGCTAAAAACTCAGATTTTGCCTTGCTGGCTCGTTGTGCTTCATGGCTGGTTGAAACTAAATGCTCAACCGCTTTAATCCTTCTGTCAATACTAACAAGCATTTGAGAGAACAGATGTAGAATTCGGAGTTCACGTTCTGAGTAGAAATGTTTCTTTTTAACGGAATCAAATCCAACAAACCCTAAATATTCATCTTGGTAAATCATTGGGAAGGTTCCTACGCTTTTGATGTACTGCATCTGTAAAACATGCTTCGCATCATTTTCGTCGGGAAGGGCATCTACATCATTAACAACGGCACTTTTACCCTGTTTATGTAACTCATACCAATCTTTAATTACATCAAGAGGAACGGCTTTTAAATCATTTATATGAGGTGTAATATCTTCAGCACACCATTCATACGTATTCGAAACAACTTGTTTTTCTGGGTCAAAACTGAAAATATAGGCTCTGTCAGCATCTACAAGTTTTCCGATTTCCGCGAGACTTTCATTAATGGCGTCATCCACCTCAGAAAGAGGCAGATTGATAAGTCGAGTAGAAATTAAAAGAAGAGCATCTTGAATAGAAGCGAAATATTCTAAGCTTTCTTTAGACTCTGATGAAACGGTCATAAAACTTACGGTGCTGTTAGCTAATTGTTTCTGTAAGTGATTTTAAATATATATTATCGAACGTGAAGTTAAAGAATTTTTAAGTATGACTCTAATGAATAAAGCAAGTACACAATATTATGGAAGGGCTAAACGAATCAGCCCAGCATTGAAAAACTTAGAAGGATGTCAGTCTCAACAAAAAAGCTTCTTTTCGGCGGCGTGCGACTTCTACTTCGGTGCCATCCTCCATTTCAACAGAACCGCCTTCACCTTTGTTATATCGTTCTACATAATCAAGATTGATGATGTGTGATTGATGCACTCTGAAAAAACCAAGGGGCTCAAGCAACGATTCGTAATCTCGAATAGGTTTTGATACAATGATGGAAGATTTATTTTTAAGATGAAAGGTTGTGTAATTACCATCAGAGGCTAGTCGGATAATTTCTTCTGTTCTTACCAATTGCAAACCACCAAAGGTTGGTAAAACCATCTTATTTAGCTTCCCGGAAGTCCGATTTTCTTTTAGGGATTGAATTTTCTTCTCTTGCTCTTCCTCAGGTTCGGCACTTGCAATTGCTTTTGTAACAGCCGATTGAAGCAACTCAGGATCGACCGGTTTAAGCAAGTAATCAATGGCACTAATTCGGAAGGCACTCACGGCATACTCGTTATATGCAGTAACAAATATAATTTTTGGCCAAGGTTTAGTAAGGTGTTCGAGAATCTCGAAACTGCTTCCATCCGGAAGGTCAATGTCCAGAAAAAGTAGTTCGGGAGTCAGCTTTTGGATGATATCGATGCCTTTTTTTACCGTATCGGCATGTCCTATGATTTCTACTTTTGGACAATAATTCTGAAGGGAGTTTTCTAAAATTTTCCTGCTTCGGATTTCATCTTCGATAATAACGGCTTTTATCATAGGATTCAGGAGTTAATAGGGAATAAAATTTCAATTCGTGTTCCGGAAGGATTTCCGGAGTTGTCAGTAAGATCAATAATTTTGAGACAATCCGCCGAATAATCTTCTTTCCAAATATTTTTCAGACGACTTTTTGTGATTTCGATACCACGAGAATGATGTCCGTTCGCCGATTTTTTGAGTGCCGCTGCGGCAGTTCTTCCAATACCATTGTCTTCAATGACACATTTCATGACATCCCCCTGCACTTGAGAGAACTCAACACGCAGTTTTCCCCCTTCTGCTTTGGTCCGAAGACCGTGTTTGATGGCATTTTCCACAAACGGTTGGGCGAGCATAGGCGGGATTTCGGTTTCTTCGGGTTCAAGGTGTTCATCGGCAATCACCTCATATTCAAAGCTCTTGTTCATGCGTAAATGCTCTAATTCAATATTAAGTTTGAGGCCATCCATTTCCTCCTTCAATAACACATTACTGGTGAAGGAGCTGTCAAGATAGTAGCGCATGAGATGGGCAAATTTGGAGAGATAGCGCTCGGCTTGCAGACTATCTTTTTCGGAAATGAACAGTTGGATAGAGTTCAAAGCATTGAACATAAAATGGGGATTCATTTGCGAACGTAGCAGCCGGTGCTCGGTTTCGATGTATTTTTGCTCCATCAGGAGTTTTTCACGGGAACGACGTAGGCCTGTCCAGTTTACCCATCCCACCAAAATTACTATCATCAGTGCGAAAATGGCAAAAAAGTATGCAAAGCGTTCACGTGCCTGACGCACAAGCAGTTGCTGTCGTTCAACTTCAAGAGTTACATTTTCGAGTTCTCGCTCTTTTATGGCCAGATTTAGCTGTTCTTGAATAGATGTAATTTGATCCATTCGAGAGGCATTCGTGAGCGAGTCTTTTAAAACGTTATATTGCTTGAAATACTCAAGTGCTTCAGCAAAACGATTCAATTCTTCATAGATTGAACTCAGCAAAATCAAAGCGTTTGAATATTCTATTAAGCGCCCAAAGGTTTTGTTTAATTCCACACTTTGTCGGGCATATACTAAAGCACTTTGGTAGTTATTTAAAGAGACATAAAGGGAAGCTAAATTGTAGGAGACTTTAGCCAATATGGTATTGGCTGAAAGTTCTTTTGCAATAGTATAGGCCTCTCGCAATTGCAATAGGGCTTGTTCAGAATTACCCATGATCCTATTTTGGTTTCCTAAATAGGATAAATTTCTGGCAAGTAGTTCTGGTAGATTTTTATCTCTCACAATATCAACTGATTTTTTATAATAAACCAAAGCTGAATCAGGTTGATTTATTCGTTCATACATGGTGCCAATATTTACCAGTGCACTTGCAACCCCTGTAGTCTCATTGATTTCCAAAAATAGTGGATAGGACTTTAAATAAAACTCTAATGCTCGTTCCGGCTGTCCGGTAAAATCAAACGTATTCCCGATGTTTAACAGGATACTTGCCATTTGAAGTTTTAAATTTAATGATTTAGCCACTTCGTAAGCTCGGTTGTAATGGTCTAAAGCTTTTCCATAATCACCGCGGCTAAGGAAAAAATTTCCAATATTATTATTCGCTCTGAAGATAGATATCAAATTCCCTTCTTTTTCTGCACTTATTACGGCTTCTATATACAATAGCTGAGCTTCGTCAAAATTGCCGGTAGTTGCAAGCAGACTCCCAAAACTGAGTAGTAGTGAAGGATTCATTTCATCCGGTAGCACTTGTCTATTGATTTCTAACGCCCTGCGATAAACGGAATCAGCCATTTGGTGTTGGTTTAATTCTATATAGACATTTGCAATATTAATCAATGAACCAAGGATTAATCGTGTATTATTAAATGCTTCACGAACAGATAATGCCTGAGTATGTAATTCAAGTGCGCGCTGGAAATGTTGCTTATTGAAATAAAGATTCGCCAAATTGTTGTAAATATTTGAGATTTCAAGAAGATTATCAGTTTCTTGAAAAATGGATAGAGCTTGCTCATAAAAACTTTGAGCAAGGATATCATTACTTTTGAAAAAGGCAACAATACCCCGATGCTTTAATGCCAACCCCAGCTCATCTCTCTGATTAAATTCAGTGGCTAATAACGCAGCCATTTGTGCATATTCGTCTGCCATATCGGGGTTGCGTCCCAAATTAATCCGTGCTAGCTCATTGTAGATTCGTGCTTTTTCAATCTGAGCAACTTGTTCTAATTGGTCTAACAACCCCTCTTGAGATTGGGCTGTTACGATGCCCACTTGAAGGAACAAAAGAAAACAGAAAAAGATGATTTTCATAAACTAATTGTATAAAGGGAAAAGTAGCTCAACACGAGTTCCAATTGGTTCATCGGATGTGTTTTTTAAATCAATAATAGATAAGTATTCCTCTTTAAAATCTTCTTTCCAAATATTTTTCAGACGACTTTTTGTGATTTCGATACCACGAGAATGATGTCCGTTCGACGATTTTTTAAGTGCCGCTGCGGCAGTTCTTCCAATACCATTGTCTTCAATGACACATTTCATGACATCCTCCTGCAATTGAGAGAACTCAACACGCAGTTTTCCCCCTTCTGCTTTGGTACGAAGGCCGTGTTTAATGGCATTTTCAATAAACGGCTGAGCAAGCATCGGCGGAATTTCAGTTTCTTCGGGTTCAAGGTGTTCATCGGCAATCACCTCATATTCAAAGCTCTTGTTCATACGTAAATGCTCTAATTCAATATTAAGATTGAGGCCATCCATTTCCTCCTTCAATAACACATTACTGGTGAAGGAGCTGTCAAGATAGTAGCGCATGAGATGGGCAAATTTGGAGAGGTAGCGCTCGGCTTGCAGACTATCTTTTTCGGAAATGAACAGTTGGATAGAGTTCAAAGCATTGAACATAAAATGCGGATTCATCTGCGAACGTAGTAGCCGGTGCTCGGTTTCGATGTATTTTTGCTCCATCAGGAGTTTTTCACGGGATTGATTCAAACGATACCAACGGAACCAACTAAGTAAAATTAAAATAATCAATACCGAAACCACAGCCAGAAACGTGAATCGTTCTTGAGTTCGGCTCACAATCAGGGCTTGTTGAGCTAAAAGCAGGTTGGCGTTTTCGATTTCGCGTTCTTTGAGTTCGAGGTTGAGTTGTTCCTGCAATGCGGTAATTTGTTCTATACGATTGACGCTTGCAACAGAGTCTTTCAGGGTTGAAAACTGTTTAAAGTACTTGAGTGATAGCTCAAACCGCCCCATCGCCTCGTAAATATCGCTTAACAATTTTAAAGTGTTCTCAATACCGGCGGTTCGTTGACGTTGGCGATTAAGTTCCAGGGCTTCCAAGGCAAAACCTTCACTTTCGGTAAGCCTGCCGGTTTGTAAATACAACCTGGCCAGGCTTTTTGTTGCAATGCCTTGTTCCACAACTGAAGAAATTGAAATTGCAATCTCTCTTGCTCTGATTAATTGAGATTCAGCCTCGATAACCCGACCTGTTAAGCGGTTTATGTTCCCTAAATGTGCCAAACTCTGTGCAATGTTTATTGGAAACTGAACCACTTCACTGATTTGAAGTGCCAATTCATGATAGACCCGTGCAGAATCCGGTAAACTCAATTCCTGAAACATGCGTCCGATGTTATTTGCTGCACCAATTCTGCCGGTTGTGTGATTTACCTCTGTTAATCTTTTAAGAGCTAAACGGTAAAATGAAATGGCACGCTCATACTCTGATTGTCTACTGAAATTGTTACCTATATTATTTAATACAACCCCTTCTGCAGCACCCATCCCCAATTCTTTACTCAATTCAAGGCTTACGGTTAAATATTCAAAAGCTTTTTCAAAATCACTTTTTTGTGAAGCAATACTTGCAAGATTGTTGTTTGCTTCAAAGAGTGCCAGTTTGTTTCCACTTTTTTCGGCCTGCTCTTTGTGAATCAACCCGTACTTTTCGGCTTGATTCGTGGAACCCATTCTGAAATGAATACGGCTCAATTGGTGATAGAGACTTGGGAACGTCTCATGTGGTAAAACAAGGTTATGAAGATTCTCAGCCCGTTCAAGTTCTTTAATGGCAATCTCCGGAGTGCCACGCTCCATATACACATACGAAAGATTGCTAAGTACATGAATTATACTGCGTGTATCATTCAATTGCTCCCAAATCTGTATTGCCTGAATTCCGTATTCAATAGAAGTATCAAACTGACCGCGCCGGTGATTTACTTGCGATAAGAGCCCCAGTATCTTACCGGTTCCATTAAGGTCGTTTAACTCATGGTACAATTCAAGCGCTTGCCGTAGGTATTGCTCACTTTCATTAACCCGCCTCATAATAGTCAGCGCTTCACCCCTGTAATGAAGTGCCAGAGCAAGTTGATCTTTCAAATTATATTCATTAGCTAAAAGAGCGGCATTTATAGCCTGAGTTACTGCAACATCCGGTTTGTTATTATTCAGATAAAAGTTAGCCAATTGATTCATAATAGATGCTCTTTCAGCCGGTTGTGCATCCATAAGTGATTTTAGTAAATCTTCTTCTGTCTGAGCTAACACAGCAACAGAAGATAAAACGAACATTGAAATAAAAAGTAAAGCACAACGCATAGAGAAATTTTTTTCTTAAAATGTACTCTAAGAATGTGTGATTGTCAATCCTAAATCATTAAAAAACTTAGTGTTCGGAATAGTATGGAGAGGTGTTTATGCCAGTTTTCCACCAATCTCCGCCACTTATACAATAAAAGCAACCGAATATGAATTGCCAATGCTATGTAAAAAGATTAAAAAATAGATTTGGTTGGGTGAAGAGTGCTATTCCGGCAGTCTTCCAGAACTCAAACAAATACTAATAAACTGTTCAAATTATGGAAAAGTTAAACATTAAGATGAAACTAATAGCATTGTTTTTCTTGTTTTTAGTGATGCTGATTAGTCAAGAGAGTGTAGCGCAGGCGCCTGTTCCTACGTGGCATCAGGTGGGCGAAAAGATAAACATTGGTGGTGATCCTTTAGGATATCCGGAAAACTCAATTGCAATTTCCCCTTTAAATATTCCCTATATCGCTTATAAAAATCGATTATCCGGATTAAACTTGATTTCAGGTTGGCAAGCTGCACCTATTTCAAATATGCGCGTATATGCAACACGACCCATTTGGTCACCCATGGTTCAACCTGACTTACAGGATCAAACTCGGATGTATGTGGGATTTCTAACGTCACAACAAAGTAATATTGCTCAAGATCCCGGAGTTAGCTTGTACATACGGCAGTACAATCCTGCAACCGGTTTGTTTACTACAATTGGCAATGAGCGAGTGGGCAGGACGTTTTCTCCGGAATATAAGCCTTACTCATTTGTTACCGCACCTGATGGAACGGTTTATGTGGCTTTCCTGGAATTTGTAAATCATGGATTGTATCGAACAACAGTAAAAAAGTTTGATGGTATAAATTGGGTAACCATGGGTGCCCCACAGTTTTCACCTAATGGTGAAGGGCTTGACATACGTTTGTTAGAAGATGGAACTCCAATATTTGGCTATTGGAGTTATGGTAATCAGGTCGAAGCGCCGAGCTACAAGCTTTTTCGATATAATGAAGCAACGGATTCATGGGATAACTTTCCTATGCCTTCCATCACAGATCGTGCAAGAATGGATGTAGGTCCTGAGGGAACTCTTTTTGTAGCATCAATTTCTAACAACTTAAACAGAGATGCCATTTTTATCGTGCATAAATGGAATGATGCAGATGGCTTATGGGAAGATTTAGGTGGGTTTCCTAAAAGCGTTTATGGAAGTGTTTCAAATCGTTCACAAACCCTTATGGTTAAGTCTGATAATGAAGGCAATCCGGTGGTGATGTATTTAGTCGATAATAATGTTGGTAATAATAATGTTGATGCCGGTTTTTCAAAGATAGTTAAATATAATCCGGATACCAATCAGTGGGATTATATGTTGCGTTGCAACGATGCAGGTGTTTGCACGAGTAGAATTAACGACGCTTTCCACAGTGTCGGGCCCGGTAAAATTCATGACATAGATTTTGATACATTCAATAATCCTTGGGTTATTGTTCATACCGGAAACAATGGCGATAGCGAATACACCCAGCAAATTTTGCGTTGGGGGTGCGATAGCCTTGAATTTGTTGCTCCGATTCAACATTCACCGTTAGATGGAAGCGGACCCTATGCTTTTAACAGTATGCCATTGGTATGGAACCCCACTCCGGCGAATTGTTTTAATCAGACTCCCGAAACGTACCATATAGAAGTAGCAACAGATGCTGGATTTGTAAACATTACTCATAGCGCAAGTCCACTAAATATTGGAGACTTTGAAATTGTACATGGAAAATGGATTTTTAGAGCAAATGATCTAAATCCATCAACAACGTATTTTTGGCGCGTACGTCCTCATCTAAGTGCTAATTGGTCAGAAGTTTGGACGTTTACAACAGATGCAGTAATTGCCGGAGCCAATTGGGCTGCAATCAATTCACCACTTCCGGGCATTAATTTAAAATCAGTGCTTGCCATATCAGCCAATCATTTTTATGTAGGTACTGATGATGGTCGTGTATTTTACACTACAAATGGTGGCGCTACCTACAACGAGGCTACACTATCCCCGGTGATAAATACTCCGATAAATGACATCACTATGTTTAGTGAAAATCGAATGGCTATTGCAACAGGGAGTGGAGTGCTAATAGCTAATAGAGATATAAATGGAACCTATAATCAATTTGAACAAAGTGGAAACGCTTTAGCTACTTTTAATAAGGTCTATTTCAACTGGGCTGCCAATACAGGATTTGCTGTTCGAAAAGATAGTAGGATAGGAAAATTTGCATTAAACAATGATGCATGGAGCTGGACAACGCATAATCTGGGTCTGATAGTTGAACCTCATGCCATTGGTTTTAGAAGGTCTCCCGAGCAATCTATGGGATTTGTTGTAGGTGATGCCCTTGATTTAGGATTCCTTCCGAGAACCGGTTTATTCAGAACAAGAAATTTAGGTTTCTCATATATAGAGTTTGGTCAGCAGAATAATCAGCCTACCATTACCGGTTTAGGCGACTTTCCGGTTAATTTCTATGATATTGCCATGACTATGGAACCCGGATTGGAACGATGGATTACAATTGGCTCAAAAGAATCTATTTATGCGGCTATCCCCAATCCGGGAGCATTTTTTGCCGGCGACATAGTTGGTCAAGACTGGGTACGATTGAACCATGCAGGTAGAAATGAGGCTCTATCTTTTAGGGCTTTAGAGTTATATCATGCCGGTGGAGCTGATAATCAACATACAGGATTTATTGTTGGTGACGAAGGTAAAATCATTCGTATTCGATTTGATGAAGCCACACAAACTTGGAATACTTCTCAGATGGGTTGGGATGTTTTCCATACCTTATGGGATGTGCACATTACCGGAAATTATGATGGAAACTGGCAACCAAATGGACCACAATTCGCATTCGCAGTCGGTGATAATGGCACTATTCGCAGATTTCAGATAGAAGAACCGCAGGGAATTGAACTTGAATGTGTGGCTGATTTAATGCTTGATACGCCATACCCTTCCTTTAACTGGAATATAACAGGTGGCGCTCCGATTGACTATACGGTTGAAATTAGTCAGGATGGAAATTTAATTGTTATGGAAGACACTCCGAATAGATTTTTCTCGGTATTCCCCATGAGATTAAAACATCAGCACGACTACACTCTTACTATTACTGCAAATTATGTTGGTCGCTCCGGAGCTCCGGTTTCCTGCAACTTCAGTATTAACGATCCTGTTATTTATGTAAATAAAGCCTTAGGAGCAGGAAATGGCGATGGAAGTTCATGGATCTCAGCCTACCGTGAAGTTACTTCTGCTCTCGATGTGTTAGTTGATGGTCAACAAGTTTGGGTAGCTGCCGGAACATACACGCCACAGCCTAATGCTGTAATGGGAGCTGTTGACCGCACACTGTCATTTGTGATTGATGGCTTACAGGATGTTGCACTTTTAGGAGGATTTGCCGGCTTTGAAGCGAATGTAGATCAAAGAAATCCAGAAGTAAATGTTACCATTCTTTCAGGTGATTTGCTTGGGGATGATAATGATGCAGATAATAATACCAGAATGGATAATAGTTATAATGTTCTAGTAATTGAAAACACTGACAATAGTGTTCTTATTGATGGCTTTACAATAAGATCGGGTAATGGTGTTGATAATTTCATAAATGGATCATATGTCGGCGCAGGAGTTTCTTTGATGGCGTCTGATGCAATTTTATCTAATTCAAGAATTATTGATAATTTTGGATCTGCGCTTTATGCTACAGGTCACCATGCGACTTGGACAAAAAGCTCTCCAACCATTGATAATGTTGAGATTGAGCAGAATATAACATTTTCCCTTGGCTCTCTGATGGCTTTCCTTTCAGAAGTATCTATTAATAGAACGGTATTTTATAGAAATTCTACTCCTTCAGAGATCTTTTTGGCTGAACAAACAAATTTAATGCTCACGAATAGTATAATTGTATCTAATGGTTCAGTACATGGTATCATTAATACTAGTCAGCTTGGTCCAGATGATGAACTGTTTTTGATAAATTCTACTATTCTCGGAAATAATCAAGATATCGCTATTCAGAATCAATTAGGTAAGATAAGAATTTTGAATAGTATTATTGAAGATATTGTATCTCCATTGAGTTCACACAACGAAGTTGTACATATTGGTAACTCAATTATCAATAGTCCAATAGGACCCAATGTTACTAGCTTAGGAGGAAATCTAGTTTATAATGGTATTCAGCAGTTGAATATATTTCAAAACAAAAACGATGTTCCTAATGGTTTGTATCTTGATGGGTGTTCGCCTGCTTTGAATAGCGGAAATGCAGCTTTTTATCCAGAGAGTTTACCTCTTTTTGACTTCTTCAGCCTTCCCCGAATTCAAGGTGGCGGTAGAATTGACATGGGTGCTATCGAAACTCAAACTGATCCCGGTGGATGTGGACTTTGGGATGTTTTGGTCGATGTCGAAGAAATCCAACCCGGAAGAAGTTCAACTAGTGGTTCAAGTCGTTCGTTGGTTTTTGGTATGGCCGAAAATGCCACGGATGGGTATGATTCGGGACTAGACCAACTCGCTCCGCCGATGCCACCCGTTGGCGTTTTTGATGCACGATTGGTTAGTGGTCAACCACCGGTACACTATTTCAAAGACTTCCGTCCTGATAGCGAAAATCAAACCGAGTGGACACTTATTCTAACCGCATCAACCTCTGCTTCAGGATTGAAAATTTCTTGGAGTCCATCAGCAGTATCCCAATTAAGCGGTACCTTGGAGCTTCGCTATGGCACAATGTTTATTTCAAGTGTTAACATGAGTCAGGAATCTTCAGTAACACTTCCCGCTGATGTAGGTTCAGTTACCATTCGATATACTCCAAATGTTGTAACTGAGGTAGCATTGGACTACGCTTTAGGATGGAACCTCGTTTCAGTACCAGCAACTCCTGAGGACAATACCGCAGCTACATTCTTCCCATCCATGGAACCGGGCACGTTCTTCGGGTTCAATAATGGATATACCGATGAAACAGAATTCACGGCGGGCAGCGGATACTGGGTGTTGCTTACACAGCCGCAGGAAACGATCTTGACGGAAGATTTGGTGGATGTACTTACCATTTCATTAAATGAAGGATGGAATCTTACCGGATCAATTGCCCGCGAAGTATTTACCTCGGAAATTCATGATCCAGAATTCATCCTTAGTATGAGCAGTATTTACGAGTATAATCCAACAAGCGGATACGTGAATCCATCAAGCATCATGCCCGGTAAGGGATATTGGATAAGAGCTTTATCAGCAGGACATATCACGTTAGGGTCTTCTTCAAACGGAATTAGTAATGGAGGAATGTTGGCTTCAACTCCTGAATTAGACATGTTTCATTCCCTTGGTATTCAACATGGAGAAGCGCCAGTAAGAAGCTTCTACTTTGGAGCCGACTTAACGGAAGAACATCCCACACAGCAATCATTTGAACTTCCACCACTTCCTCCAGTTGGTGCATTCGATATCCGTTTCCAAAACCACAGTTGGCTTACTGAAGCACGTGAGACAACTCTGTTGGTGCAATCGCCACAGGAATCCATTACACTAACATTCCATGCATCTGAAAATGAGCCGGATCAGGATGTGACCATCACAATTCACCGTACCGGCGGAGTTGTTGAGGACTATCAACTATGGTCAAATGAGTTTGTTACAGTTGATGGTACGGGTATCACAAAGATTGATGTTTCAGTAAACACCACGGTGAGTATTCCTGGAATTGGTACCGAATTGCCTCAAATGGTTGAGTTAGCCCAAAACTACCCAAATCCGTTCAACCCGACCACCAACATTACATTCGGTTTACCTGAAAGTGGTAATGTCCGGTTGGATGTGTATAACGTGATGGGTCAACGCGTTGCCACTTTGGTTAACGACCAAAAACCGGCCGGCTACCACACCGTAACCTTCGATGCCAGCCGCCTCGCAAGCGGAACCTACCTGTACCGCCTGCACACGGGTAATACGGTGATTACGAAAAAGTTGATGTTGGTGAAGTAAATGCAGAATTAGTCAGTTCAGAATTCAGAATTATAACGGGGCAGAAACTTTATTTTAGCTCGTTATTGGTTAAACGATTTCAATACAATTACAATGCATCGAAACGTAACCATTCTGAATTCTGAATTCTGCATTCTGAATTGTAGAAACCGGTTGCCCTTTTGTGTTTAGGGAGTCGGTCTGAGATTTTAATATCTGCGCTAACGCTTAATGCATTGGAGGGGTATCAGAGGCTTTTAGCTTTTTAGAGCGTAATATAGGTAAACATGTTCCGCGTTTCGAGTTGCATGTTGCAGGTTTTTTTGTTCTTAAATACTTGTTTACATATAATTTAATATTCGTATTTAAATCGTCATGCTGAGAAATTAATATCTGCGCTTACGCTTAATACATTTGAGAGGTATGACAGACTCGGAACTCGATACTAGGTCATCCCGGAAAACCTCATTGGGATGCAAGTTACATGGAAATAGCCGGAGGTTTATCCAGCCTGTCCCGATTTGTCGTGGAGGATCTGGTTGCTCGAATTAGCACTGAGTTCGAACTAAAACTTCGATGCTCTTTCTTTTCTTGCGTTCTTTATGTTTTTAACATCCGGATTCCGGATAAGCCATGAGCAGTTTTTAGAGTTACTAACATCTTAGCGGGCTTTCCGGAATGACTTATTTAAGCACTATGCCAATCAATATATCACCTCTGTCATTGGAAGCGGAATGCCGGGTTGTGTTGGAGCTATTGGCTGCAAAGCTAATCCGGCATGTAGTCGAAGCATTGGTTGATGAGGCACGATGCTACCCACACACCGCGTAGGACGTTGCCCCACGCTAGTCAGTGCAGCGCCCCTTCAGGGCTATTATTCTTTCCGTTTAAAAACATGTGCTTAATTACTACATCCCTTCTATGAATCCGTCATCCCGGAAAACCCTATTGGGGTGCATATTACATGGAAATTGTCGGAGGTTTATCCAGCCTGTCCCGATTTGTCGTGGAGGATCTGGTTGCTTGATTTAGCTCTGAGTTCGAACTAGAACTTCGATTCTCTTTCTTTTCTTGCGTTCTTTGTGTTTTTAACATCCGGATTCTCCACGACAAATCGGGACAGGCTGGATAAGCCATAAACAGTTATTAGAATTTCTAACATCATAGCGGGCTTTCCGGAATGACCTATTAAAGCAATTTACCGATAGATAAAACACCTCTGTCATTACTATCGAAAGTCCGCCCAAAAAAAGATTGCCATCCACCCAAATTGAAATCGGATTCAATTTCATGGTACACATGTGGTTGCAAAAAACAGGAACAAAGAATAACTCTTAATGCTGTTTTTATAAGTTGAAAATCAAAACCTTTAGCAAGATTCATTCATTTTCCCTCTGTTCCAAGCCAAAATTTTTCAGTATAATATTTCGCTGTCAATTGGAAATAACTATTCTAATTTGAAGAGTTTTGTAATTTTACGACAAATCTTTTTTCTAACCCTATTCGTTTCAGTTATTGGGTTCGCGGAGGCGCGGCAACTACTACCCACCGGCTATCCTGTGATTACAAATTACGACCATCGAAGCTTATATTCCGGAACGGCCCAAACCTATAATATTGCAGAGGATGATCGCGGTATCATTTATTTTGGCAATCATGTGCACGGAGTTCAAATATGGAATGGAGTGCGGTGGGATCGGGTATCGTTTACAAACAGCAGAGGTGCCATAAGTTTGCTGTGGCATCCCGAAGAAAAAAGGATGTACTATACCACTGATTTTTCTTTTGGCTATCTGGATATCACCGAGAATAATGAGTTTGTACCGGTTGATTTTTCGCACTATCTGGAATCAGAGGATATAATTAAAGAACGTTACCACGGGATTCATTACTGGAATGGAAAACTGCTCTTTTATGGAAATAAACAATTATTAAGTTGGGATGGAGATACTATTGAAATTCTGTTTCATTCGGAAAGCTTTATTGGATGGTTGCATGTTGCCGGAGGCGCTTTTTGGTTCTACGAGAACAAAACCGGCTTATTGAGAGGAGATGAAAACGGAATTCAGCCTTTTGAGCTTCATACTCCTGATGGTAACAATCACGTCATTGGGGTTTTTGAGACCGAAAATGGAATGGTTTTTGTAACCCAAAGCGGTTATCTGATTAATTATCATCAAGATTCCAACACGTTCACACATTCTACACAGTCAGTGAAGCCCGGAATGGGATGGTCGCGGGTTATCAGAACAAACTCCGGTGCGTTTGTGATGACAAATGAACACAATGGATTACATTTTTTCCACCCTGATGGCTCTTTGGATATCCATCTTACCGAAGCCCACGGACTTCCAACAAACCGAAAAGCCTTTCTTTTTGAGGACAGCAGTGGCAATATTTGGGCAGGTGGTAGTCTTGGCGTATCTGTTATTGAATATGCATCTCCTATGCGCATTTTATCAGGGGAGCAGCAAGTGCCACCAAACTCATTGAGTATGGCGTTACATAATCAGGAACTTTTTGTAGCAGGGGAGTCACTCTATAAATGGAGTCCAAGATTAAAAAGATGGGAAGCACTAAGTGATCTTCCAAACCGTATTTTACATATTCGGTCAAATGGAAATTCACTTTTTGCCCTTGGAAGTGCAGGCATTCTTCAATATCGTGATGGAAGAATCTATCATCCGTACCTGTCAGGTAGTGTCTATGATGTGCAATTTTCAGACGTTTATGAAGATTTGATTTTTGTGATTGGCTCTAATCGTCTTCGATTTTTTCAGTTGGATGCAAACGGTATTATTCAACGCAAACTGCATGAAACCGAATTCAACGGTGCGGGTTTCACTATTCATGAGGACAATCAGGGGAGGTTGTGGATTGGTACAGGTAACAGGGGTATTCATCGCATAACGTATTCACGAAATGGTGATGCCATTACTGTAGATGAATTCCGAAACTTTGGTTTAAATGATGGACTTCCCCCCGGAAATTACTTGTACACCTTCAAAGTAGATGATACCGTCTTTTTCACCACAAGCCAACAAACGTATGCTTTTGATGAAGAAACAGAAAAATTTTATCCATACAAGCCTTTCGAAAAACCCTTTGATTTTCACATTAAAACCCCTTGGCCAACGGTTCAGGATGATTTTAACCGATTATGGATTGACTTCACCGGGCGTCAATTGGGTTTTCTTGATCTCACTTCGGAGCCTCCTCATACATGGACGTATCTACCCTTTCGCAGACATGGACCGTATCGGCACATTCATAGTTTTGTAGCGCCTTCTGAGGATATCCTTTACACCGTTTCTGATTTCACCGCGGCTCGATTCGATTTGTCACGATTAGATATTATGCCACGAACAGGAAGCGCAATAATCAATCGGGTTACATTGGGCGTGGATTCCCTGCTCAGCGGACCCGCCGGACCACTTCAACGAACATTGAGCCCAAAGATTAATCACACACGGGAACAAATCCGCTTTAGTTGGGGTAGCACTTCCCACTTGCCGGTAATTTATCGTCGCTTTCAGACAAAATTGGAAGGATTTGACCGTAATTGGTCAGAGTGGAGTGAAGAAACCATAAGAGAATACACGAATTTACCATCCGGTCAATTCACTTTTAGGGTGAGAACGCGTGATATTTATGATCGAGTTGGTGAAGAAGCCACATTTACATTTACGGTCTCTCCGCCTTGGTATGCCAGTTTGGCTGCATATATCATGTATCTCATTTTTCTGGGACTTTTCATTTTAATGATGGTCAGGTGGCGCACGGCTTCCCTCGAACGGAAGAAAACGGAGCTTGAAAACACAATACGAGAACGAACGAGGGAAATTGAAGCCAAAAAACAAAAAGCTGAAGAAGACCGGATTCTGATTGAAGAGCAAGCAGATAAATTGAAAGAAGAGCAAAAACTACGGGCGCGACTCTTTGCCAATATTGCCCATGAATTCCGCACGCCGATTACGATAAGTCAGGGTTTAGTCGAAACGATTGATAAAGACACAAATCTGGAACCGGAAAATAAATCAAACATGGTTATTGTGCGCCGTAACATCCGCCGACTTTCGAATATGATTGATCAGGTGATTGATGTTACCAAATTGGATAATCAGATTCTGCACTTTCGTCCGAAAGTACTGCTCGCCGGGCCGTTTATCCGAAGAATCGGAGAAAGTTTCCGATCGTTGACCGATGCCAAGAGACAGGTGTTCAAAGTGGAATCGTGCAGTGATGAGGTGCGTATCCAAACCGACCCGGACAAATTCGAGACTATCCTCAATAACCTGATTTTCAACGCCATCAAATTTACACCGGAAGAGGGGGTGATTACCGTAAAAGCGTCTCTGGAAGATGGTCAACTTTTGATTCGTGTATCCGATACCGGTCCCGGAATTCCGGATGATCAGGCGGAATCCATCTTCAATCGTTTTCATCGAATCAGAAATGAGAATTTACCTTATCAGGAAGGAATGGGGATTGGGTTAGAACTGAGCCGATCGCTTGCAAGGGCAATGGAGGGGGAGTTAACCCTCGAAACCGGTCGCAAAAAGGGCAGCTGTTTTGTGTTCAGCTTGCCGGAATACAAGGGGGATGCCGAGCCTGAACCAGACATCTGGGAAGAGCCGGTCAGCCGTACTCAACTGGATGCAATGGGATTGAGTGTCCTTAAAACGCAACCTGAAGAGCATGAATCACGCAAAATATTGCTTATTGAAGATAACCGGGATATGCAGGCGTATGTCTTGGGAATCATCGGTAAACTGGGTGAAGTGAAAATCACCGAAAACGGGCGAACCGCTTTAGAACTTCTTAAAACATGGGAACCAAGTTTAATTATCTCCGATCTGATGATGCCTGAAATGGATGGTAATGAACTCGTTCAACACCTCGATAAAGATACCCGACTACGTGACATACCGGTGATTATCCTCACAGCAAAACCTTTCATGGAAAGCAAATTACAACTACTTCGTGCCGGTGTGGTAGATTACATTACCAAGCCATTTAATGCGGAAGAGTTGCTACTCAGATCAAGAAATGCATTGAATGCTTACAGTAGTCGTAAAGAAATTCGTGTGGCAATGAAACTGGACAAAGAGAGATTAAGTGAAGTAAGAAGTGATGCTAATAGAGTTGCACAATATATTAGAGAACACATTGATGACACGGATCTGAAAATTGAAAAAATAGCTAAAGCACTAAGAATGAGCAGAAGTACCCTCCTTAGAGCTATCAAAGTAGAATCAGGAATGACGTTGGGGCAATTTACTAAAGAAATCAGGTTACAATATGCCCGACAGCTATTACTCTCGAATCCCAAAATTACCCTCGAAGAGATTACCGAATCCGTAGGACTCCAAAAAGTAAGTTGGTTCGTAAAACTATTCGAAGAACGGTTTGGCGTAAAACCGGGTGCGTTAAAGTAAGCTGGTATAATTCAAAATGAAGATTCGAAGCGAAGCGCAGAACCGCGTAGTGCTTTCAAAATTCAAAAAAGATAAGCAACCGAGTAATCCAGAATGTATTGCTACATGAAACACATCTTCAGACATCAGATGTTATCACCCTCGAACTAAATTTTAATTTCTACATTTTACATTTTGAATTATAGCAGCTTCCTTCAATTTTTCTTCATTTTGAAACTATTGGGGAGAATTTTGAAACTATCGGGGAATATAAAATGAGAATCCGAATGGTAAGTTTGTTTCAGTTTATAACAGGAACAGGAACAAACTCATCATACCATGAAAAAACTAATAATTATCTTCCTATTTATTTTTATTTGCCAAGACTCGATAGCAAATGATGTAACTAACTCAGAACCACCAAAGGTTGAGAGTACACACGAGATTGAACGAGTTGATAGTCAGGAGAAATTGAGGAGTTTATTGGAGCGTAAATATCCTCGTTTAGCACATTCACAGAGACATAGCCCAAACCTCGCACCAAGAAATGACTCTAATCCGGATAATGAATTTTGGGTAATTCCTCAAAATGGAGTAGAAGGTGATATTTTAAAGATGGTAGCACACAATGATGACATTTTTGTCGGTGGATTCGGATTTCGAACCACTGACTTAGAAGAGTTCAATTTTATAATGCGTTATAACACCTTAACGGATAGCTGGCATCCGGTGGGAAATGGGCTGGATCAAATGGTGGTAGATTTAGCGATAGCTGGAGATTATCTATATGTTCTTGGTAATTTTGATTCTGTGGAGGATATTCCCGGGACCAGAAAGCTTGTTCGATATCATATTAATAATGGCACATGGCATTCTGTTGGTGGATCGCTTGATGAAGAAGGTTTTGTCTATCGAATGAAAATTTCAGGTGACAATCTTTTTCTTTCCGGTTGGTTTGAATCTGTAGGAGGGGTTGAGGGTCTAAATAATATTGCACGATACAGTATTTCTGAAGATACCTGGTATCCGCTTGGATTAGGTTTGAATGATGTAAGCAATGATATAGAAGTTATAGGTGACAATGTTTTTGTTGTCGGAGATTTTACATCAGCCGGTGGTGATGGTAAAATCAGTGGTATAGCTCGATATAATTTGGTTAGTGATAGTTGGTCGCCACTTAATATCGGGAATTTCCCTCAAGGAGTGGTTTTACAAGCAGTAGAGACTGACTTATATGTGGGCGGATGGTTCGAATCCGTGAACGGTATGGATGGAACAAAGGGAATCGTCAGATATAATACAATCGACGGATCATGGAACTCAGTAGCTGGCGGACTAGATGAACAAGTATTGGCCATGGCTTTATCTGGAAATAATCTTTATGTTGGCGGCTATTTTTTATCAGCTGGTGATTTAACCGGAGTGAATAGGATTGCCCGTTTTGACATACAAGAACAAACTTGGAATGCAATGGGAGACGGTGTTACTAGTTCAGAAGATTCATATGTAACAACTATTACAGTACTTGGATATACTGTGTATGTTGGTGGTAGATTTGAAGCAGCAGGTGGAAAATCTCTTGATTTAGGCGAATTTAATCAAATCGAACCATTAAACTTTGCAATGTGGTTAGATCCAGAGTTGTTTACACCAGAAACCTTTACCGCAGAAATCTCCGGACCCAATGCAGGTTGGCGCATACTTGGCTCACCGGTTAGGGATGCAACGTATGGTGATCTTTTGAGTGGTATTTGGACACAAGGCTATGATGGAGCTAGTGTTAGCAATGGCGCTCCTAATGTATTTTGGTATGATGAAACAACCCGCTCATTTGTCGCACCTAATAATGCAACCAACAGAGTTGGTACGAGTAGTAATGATCCTTTTGCCAATGAAGGACGCGCAATTCTAGTATATGTTTATGAAGATGATGGCACATCAACAGAATGGCCCAAAAGCTTAAGTATAACGGGAATACAACATTTTGGTATCAGAGAAGTATCGTATTCAAATACTGAAATTTCAGGCGACTCCGGAAATGGTTGGCACTTAGCATCAAATCCTTTCCCTGTTCCTATCAGATGGTCAAATTTGGTAGCAGCCGGTGGTTTGCAGGATATGATTTCCGTTGTATTCTTCTTTGATGCCAATGCAAATGATGGAGCCGGTGGTTATAGGCTTCATTATGGATTTGATATACCGAATCTACCCGGAAGTATTGCCCATGATGGAGTAATTGCACCTTTTCAAGGCTTTTGGGTTCGAACTTCCGGAACATCGGCTCAAGGCAGAATCACATTCAGAGAAAGTTATCAGACTACGGGAGGCACACTATTTACCGCTCCGGAACATCCTTCATTTCTTGCTTTTAGTGTTGATGGGGAGTCGCTAGAAGCCAGTGCTCTATTACTCATTAATGAGGGAGATGCCCTTTCAACCGGAAAACCGATTCCGTTCACTGCTGAAATGATTCGCTTCGGTTTCATGAATGAAGATGGGATACAACCGGATATTTTCAGAAGCACAGAAGCTCAAGCAGGTGATAAACTCATCCTTCCGGTTGATTTCGCATCTGTACATTCAGGAACATATACGCTGAATATCAAAGGTAGCGTACTCTCCGAAATTGAATCAACCATTATTTTGTTTGATCATTTCACCGGAGCTGAGCACCCTCTATCCCCGGATAATCCATATACCTTTACGTATGATGCCCAACAACAGCCCGCATCTATTAAAGATGGATTTAATCCTGTGACATCCCTAAAGGATTCAAAAAGTCTGCTATTAGCATCTGAACAACGTTTTGAGTTGCACATTCATTTTGGAAATACTACTTCAACCGAACCAGTTTTAGAGCTTCCGGCTGCTTTCGGGTTGAGTCAAAACTACCCGAATCCATTTAACCCAACCACAAATATCTCATTCAGTTTGCCAGAGAGTGGCGCTGTAAGGTTGGAAGTCTATAATGTGATGGGTCAGAAAGTTGCAACCCTTCTAAACGGCCACCAAAATGCCGGCACCCACACCGTTTCCTTTGATGCCACAAACCTTGCCAGCGGGGTGTACATCTACAGACTAACAGCCGGAAGCTTTGCGCAAACGAGGAAGATGTTGTTGGTTAAATAGAACTCTCATCAATAAGCTTTAAAAACATGGAAAAATTAATAATTAAAAAACTACTATTTGTTAGTCTAATGGTGGTGCTTAGGTTGCCGGCAGTTCACGCCAACAACATCCAAGTCACCAACGTGACCCTCACCGGTCAAAACGCCGCGCAGGGCTACTGGCTGGTGCAGTTCGACCTAAGTTGGGAAAACTCCTGGCGGACCGACAACCTGTTCCCCGATGACGGCCACAATGTGGGCAACTGGGATGCGGCCTGGGTGTTTGTGAAATATCGCGTGGGCGAGGGAGAATGGCAGCACGCTAAATTGCACAGCGGCGGCCACAGCACGGGCAGCGGCACACCCGCCACCTTGCGTATTGGCGTACCCAACGAGCGCGAAGCGTTCCATAGCACCAACAACCCCGGCGTAGGCGCCTTCATCTACCGCAGTCAAAACGGCAGTGGCA